>ERZ808240.28-NODE-28-length-182396-cov-19.563340_pt1 | contig 182396 bp, 150 predicted proteins | sample MGYA00521084_ERZ808240 | MGnify/ENA primary metagenome ERZ808240 (study PRJEB31516, sample SAMN03275571) | gut metagenome | biome: mammalia-associated habitat; material: feces | host: Papio cynocephalus | place: Kenya | collected 2012-08-06 ...
CAAGTCGTGACGAGTCACCGACGATCAACAGGCAGACAGAAGACTTGAGTGCTTGGGTGATCTGCAGATGACGGGCGGTGAGATGACGGAGCAGGGGCTCAGGCAGGGGCTCAGGCCTGGTGGCGAGCTCAAGCCTGATCACGCTGGCGGACCAGGCAGGACGGGAGACCCGAGCTACGGTCCACTGGAATCAGCCGGGTGGAGCACTGGCACCAATCACGCCGCAATAACAGTATTGCTTCCGCACTTGCGGGGCACTGGATGCTGAGGTCACGCGATTGATGGATCCGCCTGACGCAAAGGCTGTCACCAGCATCAGATCAATCTATGACGGTTGTGTCGTCTCCAGGCCATTCTTTTTACCCGTGGATAGTTCGAGCTTCTATGCTCGCTGGCCAGACTGCAGTCTCCTCCGTATGAGAATAGGGCTCTAACCGATTCTAAGCCTGTTCGCGGCTACGGATGATGTACCATACCGAGTGCGGCTATCTTATCGATCGGACTTTAGAAACACCTCGAGACTAACAATAGGCATTCATAGTCTCGAGACAATCGATTCTCATCCCCAGTAGAGGAATCTCAAGACTGACGATCTGAGCGCCCGGACATGTGACGTCCTTGCTGACGAGAGCTATCATCGTTCAGGCAAGCAAACCAGTCTCGTCTACAACTCGTCCATGACCATAACGATGAATCTCAAGAAGCAGACGCAATGGAGGCTGCGGACTAGGCTTAGCTCGATTTCGAGAATGGGTCGAGAGAAACGACTCACTCAGTATGGACTCATGCAACGCAGAGTCGAGGACGCAGTGGCGTCCACGGGTGCAATCGTATGCCAACTGAACGCCACTGCGAGGGCACGGCGACGAGAGGACAAGTCGTAGCAGTGACGATGGGCTGAGGCCATCACGCTGCAAGGTCTGGAGAACCAATGCGGCTGACCAGGCGGCAGGCTGGGAAGATGAGCTTACCTTGCAATGACAGTATTGCTTCCGCACTTGCGGGGTGCTGCACTCCCATCAGCGACCAAGATCCGGCGTCTCACGGCGGCTGCTCCAGTGCCTGCGACCCTGTGCTGCGGTGGACTCTACTGGAAGCTAGTGACGAAAAGGCCAGACGCTTACTGCGATTTGAGTGATTCTATAGACATGGTCACAGGACCGCAGCTATACGCCCTCCCTGCGAGGCTGCACCAGCCACGATAAACTAATCCCGGCTGGTGGGTTCTCCGGCCTATGGGTGGCTTACTGCAGCCTCAGGCCATGCCCTGAGGCTGCTCAAGGTCAGACCACGTGCGGACCATCAGACACGAAACAGGAGACCCATAGGCACACAGCAGAGACTGACTACTGCTTATTGTTGCCACGCATCGCGTCCATAAGCGGACACGACTCGCATCAACGACTCGTAACGGTGGATGCTCCAGCCAGCGTGCTGCTAAGGATGGCGGGCTTGTCGTCTATGGTAGATCTGACCTCGTCTTCTACAGGACTCCTGCGATGCTTCCACTCGTGCTCTCAGACGAACATGAGCTGCACGCCGCGCTCAAGACAGGCAGTCTTCTTGAGCCCATGGTACTCGTCTGCAGAACTGAACACTGGGTGGACAGTGGTGATCACATCATCAGAACGCCAGTAGTCCCCATTGTACTCGAACGCGAGCCTCAGATCCGGCATGTAGACGTCCAGCCCGTACATGCGCTTGCGGCCATCTGGAGACATGACGCGAGATAAGAGGGAGCGGTCGTTCGAGATCACCTTGCTGACGCCATGCTGCCGGCAATACGACTGCACGAACTTGAATAGTTCTATCTCGCCTGCGCTACGGCCAGCAGGGTAGCAGACCGGGCACAATGGCCGCTTAGTCATGCTGTGGGGAGTAGCCTGCCAGTCATGCCCGCACCACTCATCGTTGCGCCACCAGATCTCCTGATGCGAACCGCAAGAGACTTCATCCGGCTTCTGGTCGTTGCGGTCAGACCACAGTTTCGTCAGAATGAGGCTGTTAGCAGCGCCGCTGTTGACTTCGACGTTCCGCTGCCTGATTTTCTTGCGCAAGGTCTCAGCGCCGCACACTGGACCATCCGGTTCCACCACCACATCGGTTGCTCAACGAGGCCATCCACTTGTGTCCGCATTTCTTGCAGATCCAATGGACTTTGATAGCCTGGTTAGCCCGGACTGCCTGTGGAGACAAATGCTCAGCGTCGTTAGCCGCATAGTCGCATTCTTCGAGCATCTCCGGGCTAGTAGTAGCCAGGTCGTTCACGCCAAGCCATAGTCTTGTGATCGCGGCAGACAGCGCAGGATGCTCCCATGCGTCTGCTTCTCACCGTCGCTGTCCATTTGCTGCCGCATTTGCTCCAGATACAGCGGACAGTCTTGTTAGAAATGATCGTCATGTGATCTGGCGTCGCCGCGCCGTTAGTGTTATGATCCCATTCAGACCTATAAACAAAGCGGCACTGGCCGCAATATGGCCAAGGCCGCTTCGAAGATTTAGACTGGATCTGATGTCATAGCTTCTTGATGTTGTCGACCATGTGCTTAGTCATGAACAAGCCGAGCGAGAAGAGCCCGACTACAATCAAGAACACAATCCACGCGAAGACACTATGGAACCAGAACTGTCTTGAGATTGGCTGCACGATGTAAGTGTAGAGGAACAATCCCGGGATCAGGCCTGAAGACACGTAGATCGTCGGCATGACGGAGGCTACAGCCTTCTTCAAGTGCCTGTCGACTTCCATCTGCGCGTCCACGATCTCCTGGATCGTCTTCAGCTGTTCGCGCATGTCTTTGCCTGACTCGTTCACGAGCACGATGCAGGCCATCAAGAACCGGAGGATGTCGATGCTGGTCTTCTCATAGAAGTCCATGAGCACAGTCTTGATAGAGCCACCTGCAGCCAACTGCTCTTCAATCGGGCTCAACTCCTCGTGCAGCTCGTCAGAAGTCGTCCCGATCGCCTGCAGTAGTGCTGTCCTCGTGCTGGAGTTAGTGTCGTTAGCTGCACGAAGTGAAGACAAGAACGCCGGCACTTGGTTCGTGAGTTTCTCGATCTTCTTGTTAGCCATCATGCCGAGCACGAACGAGGCTAGTACAGTGAGTCCAACGGTGATGAGCGCAGCGCCGAGGAACGATCCACCGAGCGCCAGCGTGAGCACAGCAAGCAGCGCGAGGTCAACGTAGATGATCATCTTGCCAGCGTTGTCCCTGTTAGCTGCTAAGAAGTTCACGCCAGAGTCAACCAGGCGCTTCTCCCAGTAACGGTTCCATTTGCGCCAGAGCTTGTTCTTGTTCTTCTTACCGTCATCGAACTCGCTGGTGAGGGCGTCTTCGAACTGCTTGTCGCTGCTGATCCTCTCAGCGTACTGCTGCCAGTAGCCTTGAGCCAGCTTGGCGATGAGCAGTAACAGTACTCCTACGAAGACTGCGACTATCAGTTCTACGAGGATGATCGCGTTGTTGCCGAAAAAGTTAGCCATGATGCTCCAGATATGTGTGCGGTCTGTAGACTACCGTCTGCATGTAGCCTACTTCTATCTCTCGATGCGCGTTGACTTCCCTTCGAAGCCTTCAGTCTTCAAGCACTCCTCCCAAGAGTAATGGGGGACGAAGTCTAGGCGATGGCGCTTCTTAGTGAGCTCTGACAGTTCGCCTACACGCTTGTATTCACCTACGATCTTGCCTTCTGGCGTAGTCCCAGTCTGCTGGAACTCCCAGAGGGGGAACGTCTTCACCGTCTTCTCTCCAGTGCTCTCATCAAGCCTGGCGAACGAGTCTACCTCGCTGATCGACATGACGTGGCGAGAACCATCGGACAGGCGGTCGATGTAAACGATCAAGTCGAAGGCTGACGCGATCATAGGGAGCGCGTTCGGGCCACTGATCTCGCCTGACATGGAGATCAAGTTCATGAGTCGCACGATAGCGTCATCAGCGCCATTAGCGTGGATAGTGGAGAACACTTGGTGGCCAGTGTTAGCGGCGTCTACGAGATCGTAAGCAGCCTTGTCTCTGACCTCACCGATCACTACGATGTCGGGGGCCATACGGAGGCTCATCTTCACGTGGTCTCGGATGCTGAAACCGCCCTCGCCCTCCTTGTTAGGCTCGCGCTTCTCGCAGCCTGGCACTTTGAACGGCTTGTTAGGGTTGAGCTCAAGCTCGAGGACGTCCTCGATAGTCATGATCCTCGCGTTCATCGGGAACAAGCCTGACAGGGCGTCTAGGAACGAAGTCTTCCCAGAGCCAGTCTCGCCGATCACCAGGACAGACATCTTAGCGCGCATCCAGCGGGCTAGGTCTAGCCACATCTCCTTAGTGCAAGTCCCCCATTCGACCATCTGGCTGATGGAGAAGTAGTCGGTCGGGTGGCGACGGATCGACACGAGTGGGCCGCCAGGGCAGATGTCTGTGCTAGCGATAGCCACACGAGACAAGTCTCTCAGTCGTGCATCCACGTAGGGGTTCCTAGTGTCGATGTGCAGATCATTCCGGTTAGCCTGCTTGAGAATCGTCTCGCAGAACCTCATCACGTGGTCAGCATCCTTGAAGCATGCGCCCTGAACGATCTTCTTCTGTCCTTTGATAGCCACGCGGATGCGGTCTGGACCATCGATCCACACCTCTTCTACGCGGGGATCGTTCCAGATCGGCTCGATGATCCCTAATCCGATGACCTCGTTGATGCAGAGTTCGAACAGCATGTTAGAGTCGATGCCTCCGACAGCACCCGGGTTGCGGTTCATGTACTCAGTCGCAAGCGTCTTGATAGCAGAAGACGCTTGGTTCCAAGCGTCTCTAGCCTCACGCGACTTGCCGCGCCCTAGTGACGCTGCTTTAGCAAGTATGCCAGTGACGCCCTTTTCTGCGGCGTTCGTGTAGATCCAGTCTACGCAGGGGAGGATGATGTCCCAGTACTTCTTCACTGCTAGAGGCTTCATCTTCATGAGGGTAGCTAAGTCTAGCCTGTCTACCCTAGCGCCTTCTGCGCTAGCCCTCCGCTGGAGGTCAGCGCCCATGCTCTTCTCGTCGCCGGTGGCGAAGAACGAGCGGTTCATCGCTGTAGTAGGCCGGTTCGCTATCCTGTTTCTATCTAATGCCATGACACGTCAATATCAGGACGCCGATTCTGCGGACCATACGAAACGATTTTGCTATCAACTGTCTGACGAGGCAGAAGCAGCCTACGTCCAAGCATCTCACTGTCTCACGATTCCCGCGAGACCAGATGACTGTGGTCATAGGCTATTGTCATCAATAGGGCGCTGACGCGCACCGCGATGAGGTCACTCTAGAGATTCGATCCTCTCATGCATGACGTCAGGGTTAGACAGCTTGAACTTCTCCTGGCTAGACAGGTTCTCACCATCGATCCAGAACGCTGGGATCTTCTCCACTTTCTCCGCGTCAGTCATTACGCGAGACCACTGTAGAAACGACCCGTTCTTCAGGCTGTCTTCACTGATGTCTACTTTCTTGTCGTAGTTCACGATCGACTTCACTGCGCTCAGGGCAGCGTCGACCCTAGCATCAGAGTCTTTCATCTCAGTCACGTCAACTTTCAGCAGATTCTTGATAGCCTGCCATGAGTTAGCCGGATCGTTGTAATCGACCTCGCCGAACGCCTCCATAGCCAGCGCGCTGTACTCGTCGTCTGTCAGCAGCATGCAGACCTCTAAGTCGATCTTCCCGCTCCTCATGCCGTCTTCGAACACGCCAGCCTGGGAGTCAAAGAAGTCTCGAGACTTAGAGTCCCCGAACGCGATCGTAGTCTTAGCCTTGTGCTTGCCAGTCTGACCATCAGCGTGGAACACGACGCAAGAAGACTTAGACCAGTCTGCTTCATTGTTATGCAGCAACCACTGGCTCGTGTTCACAGACAGGTTGTCTACTTTGTCTTTGTCTAAGTCGACTTTAGCCCACGAGTGCTCGTAGGGGACGATAGCAGCAGTGCTGCCAGCAGTCATCTCCGCGACTTTCTTCTTGTCCATAGCCGGTGTGACGACTTTCACCCAGAGCACTGGCAGCAGCACGGCTACTATTATGAGTGCAGCTGCTACTATCCCCCTCCACGACAGGAAGAATCTCCTCCATGTGCTCTCCTTCTCTTCGTCAGCGACGGCTATAGGCTCACCGTCGTCTTCGTTTGGAGAAGCCTTTCCGTCTACGAACTGGTCATGTTCCGCTTGCTGTTGCGCTGCGTGATCGGCGGCGTCGACGCCTTTAGGCACTACCAGCTTCCCTGACCCACCAGCGCCTTCTACAACGACCTTGTCGGGGTCCGAGGCTGAAGCCCCTAAGGCCTCTCCAGATCCATCGTAGATAGAGTCTCCAATCTCGTCTACGTGGTCTCTAGAGACAGTAGGCTCCACACTCGTCTCCGTGGTCAAGAGGTCTGCCGTCGTGCTGCCGTACTCCGTACCACCATCAAAGCCATGCTTGACGAAATCTTTGCCTTCATCGCGCTCTGCCATCTTCTTGTCACTCCTTACCGTCTTCACCGTCACTGTCGAGAACAGCGTCTTGGCCTTGCTTGATGAACCGTCGGGTCTCCTCGGCTACTTTCTCGCGGATCCCCTCATGGATCGCCTGATAGTCCTTGCTGTCTTTCAGCCAACCATTGAACTGCTCTGTGACAGAGCCCGTAGTCTGACCGATCTTCTCCTGCTTAGCCTCGTCTTCTTCCTCTTCTGCGCTCGTCACAGACATAGTCCACTGGAGCGCTTTCTCTGATGCTTTGTAGATCGCAGCCTGGTCTAAAGCCCTCCGCTTGTCTGGCGTCATGTTCATGATCTTCTGACGGAGGATAGGGGAGACATTCCACTTGCCTTCAGGCACGTCTTTGAGCGTGTCGTCTAACTCGTCTACGATAGCCGTAGTCAAGTCTGCTGCAGACATGCCGCTGGCGTCAATGATCGGGTAATCGACTTGCGGACGCTGTGGGACCAGATGGAACTCTGGCGTCATAGTCCCATCTGGGTTTATAGTCCATTTAGTCCAACCACGTCCTAATGGCGTGGCAGCGTCAGAGAAGCCCCTGCGCAGGAGCGAGCCGTTGTAGTACGTCTTGAGGCCAGCGGTGTCAGTCTTGCCGTTCTTGCTCCCGACGAAGCCTCTCTCATGGATGTGTCCTAACAGCTTGTAAGACCAGTCTGGATTGCCTGCTATCTCGTCTGGAATGATGACTTCTCGTGGGCTGGCCTCAGTGTGCAGCGCTAGCTTAGTCAATGGGTCGATCACGCTACCATGAGTAGACAAGATGTTCACGCAGCTTGGGTCTGGCTTGATCTGCTCCCAGGTGCTCGCCTGCTCCTGGTACAGGTGATGGCTGATGAGATGCAGTTTCACGCCGGGCGCAGCCTCATGCACAGCGTAAGGCTCCCAGTGAGCACAGACCCCGTGCTCTGGGTCGTTCAGCAGCGCTGTAGCAGCCATCTCCGCCCGAACGTCACTCACGTCATGATTTCCGGTTAGGATGTACACTGGCAAGCCAGCGTCTGCGAGCCGCCGGATCTGCTTCTGCGCTACATAGACTGTGCGCACGCTTGGAGTAGGAGTGTGGAACACGTCACCCGCTATCAAGACGAAGTCTATAGTCTTGTCCGCCAGTATCTCGTCGACGACGCGCTTGAACGCCACGTATCCGTCTTGCTCTCGCCAGTTCACGCCATGCGAGTTCACTCTCCTGCCTGACCTGTAACCAAGATGCAGGTCCGACAAATGCGCGAGCACTATACGCTGTTCACTGTCCAAAACTGGTCTCCAATCGATTCTTGCGCTGAATAGATAATACCGTCAGACCACAGTATAGAATGAGAAGACGATGTGGTCTGACGGTGCTGTCTACGTTATGGCGGGCAGTCTGGCTGACTCCCGCCATCATGAGATCTTATTGCTCTCTAGCACTCACGAGTCTCCTGTACTGCACCCAGCTTGGAGATAGGTTAGAAGACATGTCCCTGCCTCTAACGTCTTCAAGCATAGCCGCGACGCCCCGGCTCGAGTCAGCTGCGTTCTTAGCGTCAACCGCGATGTGCTCGAATGGGCTCATGTGCTTCTGAGCCAGCAAGCGGCGCCCAAGGTCAGAACCGTCCCTGTTAGTCATAGTAGACCGGTCTTTGTAGGAGATCCTAGCGCACTCGCTAGCACTCGCCAGCATAGCCTCCTCCATCTTCTCCTCGCCGTCTACGTCTAATCCATCTTTGCTGATGAACGGCAGATGCAGCCAGCTATGCTCAGGCTCACTGGCTTTCAACGCTTCCCTGACTAGGATAGCCAGGGCTTTGATCTCAGGCTGCGCGTACTCGCTGATGCGTAGGTCAAGGAAGTTCTTCCAGTACGTGGAGGTAGTCAGGGCTTCATGCCACATGAAAGGCTCGATGAGACGGTTAGCGTCCTGCTTGTGGATCGACGGGAAGTCCCCGAGGTCTCCGCTCCTATAAGCATCCATGTAACTGTCAGTCAACTGCTCCCACACGTCTGGCATGTCGCTGGGCTCTAGCCGGCGGCGCGCAGTCTTCCGGTCGTCTCGTAGATCCGGATCGAACTCTCCCCAGTAGTCTGGCTTTTTCCTCAGGACGTCTACAGCGCCATAGCCATCCGTCGTCTTCATATGGTCGGCACCGCGTAGTTCCTCCAGCGTGGAGTACACTGCCCTGTCTCTAGCCCTCAGCCAACTGTCGAACGCGAGACGCCATGTTGCATTGTCGGCGAACTTGCCTCCCATGCCCTTCTGGTTGACTGTGAACAATGGGACGAACGGGTCTTCCATGACCGGGCGCAGCGTAGTCTTGAAACTGCGGGCACGACTGCTAGCACTATTGCGGCTGAACGCACGGTGAGTGTTGAATTCTGGGAGAATGATCCGTGGGAAGCGCAGGACCATCGTCGTGATGCGCTCTGGCACTACGCCATCAGCAGCCGTGTACTCATCTTCGTCTCCATAGTCTACAGGCAGCGTGTCTTCTACTACGAGTGCCTTCCATCCTGCCAGCAATGGGTCTCTGTACTTGACTTCGATGGTCTTCTTCCCCCATGGGGTGACCACGTCATTCACCTGCCAGCTATTCCAGTCCGGCTCGACTACGTCTCCGCGGTAAGTCCACTTGAGCGCCGCTGCAGCCTCTTCCCTGTCTTTCATCAGAGTCGTCTACTCCTTGCGTTTGTTTCCAGTTTATCATCCATGTGCTTGGTCATCATCGGGCGATCTACTTGACGATGACAGTATCGCTCATGAGAGCGTATGCATCAGTCGTCTGCAGTGAAATCATTCAATGGCGGCAGCCAAACTGTCATCGTGAGACCATAGTCATCAGACCACGGTATGCCTGCTTCTGTCGTATGGTTACCATTGATCTCTATCTGCAATGGAGACCCAGCGCGGCCGAAAACGTCTCCATAGACCATGAAGTATGTGTGCCTCTTCGGCCTCACGTACTGTGGGATCTTGACTGTAGCGTCTAACACGTCAACAGACCGTTCTGTTATACCTGGGTCTCCGTCTAGAGCGTGCATGACCGGCCATACGTCTGTGAACGCGCTCGCGTACACACCATCACGGGTCATCTTCCCGCCTAGTAGCCTCACAGACTCGAAATCGTCATCAGCGTGCAAGTCTCCGCCAAGATACATGATAGACGTCTTGTAACGCGGGTCTTTCCTGCGCAGCATGTAAGCGTCTCTCGTTATGAGATTAGCGCAGTACACCCTGTGAGCCTCATAGAATGGTCCACGTATAGCCTCGTAGTTGTAGACGCGGACCCTGCGACCATGCACGTACAGCGTGTCTACGAGGCAGTCTGGCGCGAGTTCTATCTGGGTGTGGACCTCCTTGCCGTCTTGCCCTGTCCTCACGTCTTCGCCTACCATGCGGATCTCGTCTGAGTCGACTACCTCCATCTGCTTGCTCACGCATGTCACGTTGCAGTAGTCGAACCGCGTGTCGTTGCGGCTGACGTGCATGTCGTAACGGGCTGACAGCGAACTGAGCACAGTTGGATGGTCCATCCTCACGCCCTGTAGGAGAACGACCTCTGGCGCTTCGTCTTTCACGAAAGCCAGATACTCCATAGCCCTCTCGTCATATGCCGGCAGCTCTGCAGCGAGGTCAAGCAGCATGATAGTCACTAAGTCGTCTGCCTCTACTGCTTCCGGCAGCCTATTCAAGTCGATCAATAGTACTCCGATCTATGTCAGTCAAACGATCGGCTATCAGTTCATGTCTCTGATGCCTGCAGGCTCAGCTACGAGGTAGATATGCTTCAGACGCTGCCATATCCCGACTTCTTCCATGCGTTCGACAGAGGACTTCATGTAGACTTCCATGTCTTTCTTGTCTTTGCAAGCCTTGTCTGCTACGCACGTGAGATTCAGCCTGCGACCACTGATGCACTCCTTCAGCATACCCCAAGCTGACTTAGCTATGCTGTCAGACTTGATCACACGACCGATGCTGTCGATGGCGATCATCTTCACGTGCTCGTCAAGCAGTCTGGCTTTAGCTTCTTCTCGAGTACTGAAACCATACAAGTCGTCCATCATCCACGCCTCGTTGACTATGACTATCTCGCGTTGTGGGTCGGGGAACGCTCCCCTGTCTACGAGCTCTGTCAACCAAGCATACATAGCCCAAGTCTTGCCTCGGCTACCATTGTTAGACGAGATGCAGATGTTCTTCTTGCTTCCGGCCATCCACATGTCTGCATACTCGCGGAAACTAGCCGCAGCAGCCGGATCGTATGACTGCACGCTGTCTAATGTAGCCCCCTTGTACACGTCTGGCACCATAGCCGACCATGCCCGGCGGGCCTCAGCAGTCTTCCTGCCCTCAGTGGCTACACTGATGCTCCCGACCCTCTCGTCTTGCCTCTTCTTCCATTGCCTGTAACGGTCAAAGTCGAGCTTCGGCTTCTTCAGGATGTCTGTGCCGTCAAAAGACAGTCCCATGGTCTCACCTCACTACTTAGCTTGGATGATCTCGTCAACTACCCGCATCGACAACCCGGCTATCTTACCATACGGCAGTCTGCCCAGTTCATACAGCCGAGCAGCTCGACTCATAGAATATGAGTTGATCTCAGACTTGTTCTCCAGCAACCAGCACAAGCATCGGAAGAACTCCATCCCATCCATGCCACTGCGTAGTACGCTGCGCCGGTACTCGTTCTTGATAGCAGCGTTCATGATGTCGTAAGAACCGCTAGACTCGCAGTAAGGCTCGGCGAACATCTCGTAGGCTACGCCGTCACCTGCGCTCATGAAACGACCGATGAAGGCTTCCGCCAGATCTGCCTCTGACTCAGTCTTGATGTCTGGCAGGAGGCTGACTAAGCCTCTAGCCCCCGGCCTTGACTTCTTCCCGTTTCCACTCGCCATCAGAACTCGTCATCCTCCTCGTCTCCGAACATGCTGCTAGCGTCACTGTCCCCACTGGTAGTCTGCTGTGCTGCCTCGTTAGAGGCTGACGCAAGCTGACTGCTGTCTGACAAGTCTACAGCGTCATCTAACCCGTCGCTCTCCTCGTCGGCGATCTCCACGAACTTAGAGTACGAGAGCATAGTCTGACAGCGGAACCGCTTGCCGCTAGAGCCATTCCTGTTCTTCTCGATCGTGAACAACGTGGGGTCTTTGCCTTCGTTCTGCTTGAGGTCTCGATGCATGATGATGATAGCAGAAGCATCCTGCGCGATCGAGTTAGACTCTCTGATGTCGTCCTTAGACGGTATGGGGTCTTCGTCTCCTTTATGCGGACGGTTCAACTGCACAGCTACTAGGACGGGGACGCTCAGCTGCATGCTTAGCAGCTTCAAGCCACGGGAGATCTCGGCGACCTCACGCTCTCGGTTGCCGCCAGCGGAATGCCTGCTCGGCGTGATCAACTGCAAGTAGTCTACGATGACTACGCCTAAGCCAGTCGGACTGCTGGCCATCTGCTGGGCTTTAGCCCTGATGTAGTCGATAGTTATGTTAGGAGTCACGTCGATAGTGATAGGTAACGAGCTTATCTCGTCTCGAGACGCAGCGACTTTCTCGATCTCCTCCTCGGAGAGAGAACCCTTCTTCAATCCGCTCAGTCTCACTGTAGAGTTAGCAGATATGAGACGGTCCATGATCTCCTGCTTTTTCATCTCCAGAGACATGAACAGCACTGGCGCGTTCGCCTGGGCCGCGTTCAATGCTGCTGTCACGAGGAAAAACGTCTTGCCTACGCCTGTGCGCGCACCGATGACAGCCACCTGCCCTGGCAGCCAGCCTCCCACGTACTTGTCGATAGTCGGGAAGCCTGACGGTATGCCTCCCTCGGCAGCTAATGGATCACCGCCAGTGTCGTCATACGTCTTCTTCTTGCGCTTCAGTTCTTCGACGTAATCGTCAAAATAGTCTTTCACTTCGACAGTGTTCGAGTCAGTGACGAGCGTCATCAGCTCGTCTTCGAGCTTGTTGCGAGTCTCCTCGATGACAGTCTTAGCTGAGCCTTTAGGCGCAGCAGCCTCAGAAGCTGCCTCTGACAAGATCTTAGCACTGCGTCCCTTAGACGCGGCGTTCTTCACTGTGCGAGCATACTGCTCGATAGTACTCATGCTTCCATTCAGAGCACCATCAGTGAACAGACGGGATACTTCCTCTACACCGCCAGCCTGCGCTAGTTCGCCGTTCTTGTCTAGTTTTGACACTACGTGGGCGAAGTCTGGCAGTTGGTTCTCACTGTTGATCTCGAGCATAGTCTTGTATACTGTCTGCAGTCTGCCGTTAGCGAAGTCTTCGGGATCTACCAGACTCGCTACTTCTCCCACTCTCCCCGGGAGGTATAAGAGGCTCGACACGAGTCCCTCTTGCGCTACGTCATACGCGCTCATCGATCCAAGATTAGCCATGAGCAGATAATACCGAGGGAACGTAGGCACCAGTTGATCTAGACATGCGAGACGGCATGTTTCTACACGGATACTAGAGGTATCTGCAGATAAAGCCCCGCAAAATATAGATCCGACGGATATTGCTTGCGGGGCTTAGTGTGTACTTGTTCTCTACTGTTCGTTGATGTTCTCAAGCAGCTACGATGCCACCGTCTGCTAGGAACTCTTTAGTAGGCTGATTGCTTCGAGACTCTACGGCGTTCGCCTTGTTCATCTTCATAGCAGCCGGACAGATGTTCACGAGAGGGCACCATGAGCACAATGGTGATGGTTCCGTGTCCCAAGTGTTTCGAGACACGCAAGACTCTACCATCGCGTCTACAGTCTCAACGTCTTTGATAGCCTGCTTCACGTAATGCTTGTTGCGGATCGGGATGTCGTCTACGAAACCGCCGATAGCCTCTTCTCCATCAGGGTCTTTGTAGGCAGTCTTAGGGTAGATCAACCTGGCGGCTTTGACTCTGCCTCCCTGTTGCTCTAGCATGAGGGTGTACAAGATCTGCTGTCTCACCTTGCTGAAGTCTGGGTATTTGTCAGACGGGTCGAACACGTCAGCCTTCTTGCCAGTCTTCCAGTCGTCGATAAGATACTCACCGTCATCGTCGACGCAGAGCCGGTCAATAAACCCGCAAGTCTCGCGCTTACTGTCTCCGATCTTGTCTTGCACATAGAGCTCGAGCCCCTTCTTAGTGTATGGGCCCCACTTGCCTTCTCGTTCGACGCTCGCGATCTGGACCTCATCAGGCTTCTCTAACCCCATAGCCCAATAGCTGTTCACGCGGTCTTTCACCCATTGGCGGGCTTCTTTGTCTTCTTTGACGGCTTTGAACTCGTCTAGCGAGAGCGCTTCTCTATAAGCATCTCGCATGTCTTCTACTGTACGCTTGCCGGCCGGCTTGCCATAGAAGATCTCCATCACCTTATGGAAGGCAGAACCAAGCACATTAGCAGACAATGGGTCTTCAGGCATGATGTCCCGGAGTATCCACTTGTCTGCAGCGAACTTAGCCGGGCATTTCAGCATCGATGTTATCGCGCTGTTGCTCAGCTTCATCTTCTCAGCCTTACTGACGATCTCGGGGTCTACTAGAGACAGCCCTTCTTTCGACAGTCTGGCTTTCACTACATGCGAGCCATCTGGCTCGATCACGTCTAGCAAACCGTTCCCCGTCATTCTCCATCACCTGTCTATGATGTCCTGTTGATGTCTCGCGATAGGTTATACCAATCGCGTTGCTGATCCCCGCGTCAGTCGCTGTTAGTCACCTGGAACTTGCTGTCTCCAGACGCTATCGCTGTGATCGTAGCCTGGTCTTCTGAGGCTACCAGCCAGCCAGTCTGGTCTGGCTCTACAATGAACAGACCAGTGAGATTCTTACCGTTGTAAGACACCTGCCGGATGAACGAGACAGCAGAGCCATTAGGAGTAGTAGTCTTAGCGTCTAATTCAGAGGACAGCAACGCGGATGTCTTAGCGTCCCTGTAAGCCCACAGCATGACTTTCTTGCCTGACACTTCAGACTCTCCCAGATAGCAGTTCGCAGCGACCTCCCTCAGGACGCATTGCTCTGTTGTAGCCTTCACGTCTGCTGTCAGGGCAGGCATAGTGAGCAGGTTCTCACGACCGCCAGCCTTGATGCTCACCGTGTTCTTAGACGCCGTGGCAGTCACGTTTCCCTGCACTGCGTCCCCCACGGCGTCTGAGTCTGCGACTGGGTTCACGATGTCTCCAGACTTCTTGGTAGTGTCTTCCTCTTCTTTCACTTTGTCCTGAGCCGGCGCTTTGCTGGAGACGCTAGACGAGTTAGCCAGCATCTCCTGCCTCACGTCAACAGCGTGCTTCAGATAGAAGAAACTAGCTGCAGCCAGACAGATAAAGACTAAAACTATCACGACGAGGCCGATCATGCGAGAACGACGTATGCCCTTCTCTGGGTCACCATAGTCTGCCTTAGTCAGGCCAGTAGACCTGTCAGCCCGCATGACCTCGTCCCATGCTGCCTGAGTGTTAGTCGCCTGCGTCTTACTGCTAGTCGGTCTGTTGTTGAATGGGTTGACTTGCGCCACCATGTCCTCCATGTCTCTATCATAGGCGAAACCTACTGCTATCATCATGTGCTGACTAGATAATACTCAGCGAGCAGCTTGAAGGCTGCTTACTCATCTCATGATAGCAAGCAGATATGAGATGAGCCCGACTACACGCTGATAGCGCCAATAGCCGGGCTCAATCACAGCAGTATCACCTGCTGGCAGTCATCGCCTGCAGATCACCATTCTTCGTCGTCATCACTGCCGAACACCTGGTCCGGAGCAGTCGCAGGCTTAGCCGCAGGCGCAGCCTTCTTAGCGGGAGCAGCTGCCGGAGCAGAGGAACGACTGCTGCCACCATTGCCAGGCCGGTTGTTAGACCATGGCCACATGCTCAGATCTGGGCCGACAGCCTTAGCCGTCACCTGGTTCTCGTTCTCATGCTGAACCCCATTGCGGTCTTGGTAAGCAGGCTTGGGGTCGCGTTCGCCGATGACTACAACGCGGTCTCCCGGCTTGAGGCTGGCTATGATGTTGTCTGCCAGTCGACCGAACGCGGTCACAGACTCATAGTACTTGCCACCAGCGTCCTGTTCCCACTGCTTAGTGTCTTCGTTGTAGCGGTCCTTAGAGACTGCTACGGAGAAGTTCACGACTGTGCGTGGCTTGTAGTTGCCGTTCCCCTTAGTCTGGCGAGGCTCGCCGATCCAAGTGACGCCGCCTGAGAATGCTGCAAAACCGTATCCTGAAGACATGTTACTGTCCTCCTCCTTAGCTTATGTTCTATCTTTCACTCAATCCAATTCTCCCGGAGGAGTGCGGATCTCCTGCTTCACTGGTGCTCCAGTTCCACATGAGTTCATAATACCGAGGCTTTCTCGGGAGAACTGATTCTTCAAGATTTTTTTCGAAGTTCTCTAGAATCGACGCTAATCTGCCCGACACGCCGCCACGAGGCATAAGAATTTCAACATGATCACATGGCAGATCTATGAGACGTATACAGATGTATGCAGTATACAAAGACAGCCAGCCACGATCAAGAGAACCATGGCTGGCTGTCTTTGCGATGACAGCGGATCACTGTAGCGGGTCTGCTGGCCAAGTAGACGGCAGTGTGACGCCATCTGGCATAGCCGGTGCTGTAGGCTTGTCAGGCTTCTCCTCGTCAAGTATGTCAGGCTTCGGATTAGCGGCTTCGCATTGCTTCTGTATCTGAGAAGCACTCATGCCAGTCTCGTTCTTCTCGTCTTCGTCTGAGTCAGCATTACCACCATTTGAAGACCCGAATCCGCCTGAAGACACGCCATCATCATCTACTCCAGCCTTGCTGGCGTCTGCCACGCACTGCTTGACTGCGTCTTCCCACTCATTCTGGGCTTTCTCGACGTCGTCGCTCCAATTCAACCATTCATTCGCCTTGTCGACATACTCGAACCATGGGGCTTGCAACGCTGCCCTCTTAGTGTTCAGGTCGTTCCAAGAAGCATACACTGCGTTAGTCTTAGACACGTAATCGTCCCATGACGTCTGGAACGACATAGCCATAGCAGTCTGAGCCGACCACGACACTACCGCCTTGTTGTAAGTAGCTATGTTGTTCTTCAACTCAGTCTTAGCGTTCTTCAGTATAGTCTTCTGATTAGCTGAGATCACGTCTTCGTCATAGTCTGGCGTCTTCTGCCCAGACCACGTCCACCCACAACCAGGGCCGGTCTTGTCTGCTATCTGGTATGTGACAGTCTTCTCAGTCGCCGGAGAGTCTGGCTTAGCCGACACTGCAGGCGCAGCAGGGGCAGTAGGCAGATCTGTCGTCATACCATTCGGCAATGGACTCAACGGTTGCTTCACCGTGTTCTTGTCTTGTGGGTCTATGAAGGCTTTAGACACGCTCATACTGTTGTCTGCTAGCAACTGCGGACTAGACGCAGTGAGGACTACGTCGTCGACTGTCACCTTCTCAGACTTCGTCGTTCCAGTGTAACTGTTCGAATCATAATAGAATGATCTGGAAGCATCGTCTGCAGTCTCGTCTAACGCTGCGCAAGACGTTACTGTGAGCGTCTCGTCTAACTTCCCCTGATACCATGGGACCATCTTGTCGACAAGAGCAGCGTCATCAGACACTATGCTCACGATAGCGTCTCCACGGGTCATGATCGCCCCGCCGGAGACTTTCAGCATGTTCTCGCCAGTCTTTGCTCCCTTGCATTCTGACAGTTGAGCAGCGTACTTGTCGAACTGCGTTCGGGCTTGCCCAGCGCCATAGATCATGATAGACACGGTAGCCTTGTCAGTCTTCGCCGTCTTATAGGCTAACTGCGCTGTTGATGGGGCTATTTGGGTGCATCCGGTGGGAAGCACCCTGACTGACGTGTCGTTCTTCCCGTCTTCGCTGACTACCCACTTAGCCGCGTCTACGCCTTCAGGGACTTCTCCAGCCAGCTTAGACAAGAACTCCTTGCCTGGGTATTCTGCAGCCTGGTAAGACTCGTTGTATGGGGTCTCTTTCTCCACTGGTGCTGTCAACTGCTGCCAGAGAGACCATGACTGCCATCCCAGTACGCCTAAGATGATCAACGAGCCTAACGCTACAAGCGTCAAGACGACCCTGCCAGACCATCTCACAGCCTTGAGGCTACTCGTCGTCTTCACGCGGACTTTACCGTCTAACCTACTCATCTCGCTGACTCGATCTCCTTCCGCATGTTGTACGCTAGGGTCTTCAAAGCGTCTAGCTCTATGCTCATCATCCTGAGCCTAGAATTGAGTTCTCGGACGATCATGTCCCGCGTGCGCCACTTGTTCTCAAGCTTCTCGCTCTTTATCTGGGCTATAGCCTTGCGCACACTGTCTGTCTTCCCCTCTGACAGCAGATAATTGCGGTTGTATGCCCTCTCATAGTCGAGCTTAGATTTCGCTGAGCGGCGTTCAGCCTCTTTCAGGTGATCAGAAGTCTTGTACAGAGCCAACCGCAGTTTGTCTATAGCCAGATTGATCGCCCTCATGTCACTATAGTCAGCGAGCTGGCCTGATTCTGAGATCAGGACTTCTTCGGGAACATAGTCTCTGCTCAATGGGAATGGGTCTGAGAATTCGATGGTAGCCGGCTGATGAGCCTCTACCCACCCCTTCAGATCATCATTGGGGTCTAACTCCCCGCTGGCAACAGTCTCGTCTTCGCTCATGAGAACATAGTACCCCTCACGACATGAGATCGGTAGACTATGACCAGCTAGAACACGACAGCGCATGTCGACCAGCAGTCAGATCAAATGCAGCACCTCGTCTAGCATCTTCACTGGAACTACGTCGATCTTGTCTCTAACGCCATCAGTCACAACGCTCGCGGCAGCAGAACTGCACACTATGCGCTTGAAACCAAGTCTCGCAGCTTCAGCCGCCTTCTCGTCTATCATGCTGCGCCCACGGACTTGGCCAGTGAGGGAGACCTCTCCCACCCACACGGTAGGCGTCCTGGACGACTCCCCGAGCGCGCTACCGGCTATAGAGGCTGCTATAGCCAGATCAGAAGCCGGGTCAACAGCCCTGACGGAGTTGACCATGCCTACGAACACGTCCATCTTGTCTAAATTGAGTTCTGGAGCTGACACTTGGAGGCGGGCAGCCAACAACTTCCCCCTGGGCGCCTGCACGCCATTGAATTGGCGCTGCGGGTTCCCATACGCGGCCGGCGAGCACAAAGCGTCAACTTCGACAGGCAGTAGCCTACCGCCATCGTTGATGATGGTGCGAGCGCTGCCGGGCAGTGTGTCATCTACGTCTCCAGCCAGATACTTAGACGGATCGCTCACAGACTTTATTCCATCATCTTCATGGATGAACACAGCTGTGAGGCCAGTCCTGCCGTTCCTGTTCTTGCGAGAACGCAAGAATTTGAGTGGAGAGTCCTTGTCAGCGTCGCCTACGAGGATAGTGTCTACAGCATGTGGTATCTGGTTGCTGCCAGCCACCTCGTCAGACTTAGTGAACTGGCTTATCAGCAAGAAGGGCACTCCGTTGTCCTTAGCGTACTGCCTGAAGGCGAAAGAAGCCTCCTTAGACTGGCTCACGCCACCCAGCCCACCATCGATCTCCTCACTGGCCATCGCCTGCAGCGAGTCCACGCACACTACGTCTGCTCGCATGTCTGCAGCGTGAGCGAGCACTTCTTCGACTACAGTAGTGCCAAGTATGTGCAGATTGTCTGAATCTACTCCTAGTCGTCTAGCCCTGTCTCCGATCTGGCCAGCAGACTCTTCGCCAGAAGCATACAATGCCCGCATCCCCCTCTTAGCCATGCTAGACAACACTTCCAGGCATAGCGTAGACTTGCCGAAACCTGGCTCTGCGCCTATGAGAACTACCTGCCCTGGGATGAGGCCACCGTCTAGTATCCTGTCGAGCTCCGTCACGCCAGTGCTGGTGCGTTCTGACTTCTCGGCCTTCAGTTCGCCGACAGTGTAGGCTTTAGACTTCATCACGTAGCCACTGTTAGCGCCCGTCTTGATCTTCAAGCCAGCGCTAGAACCATCAGTAGACTCTGAAATCTCCTCTACCGTGTTGAACTGACCACAATGAGGACACCTGCCCATGAACTGTGGTAGTGTAGTTCCGCAGTCAGAGCACTTCCACTGAGTCTTGTTCTTCTTAGCCATAGGCCTATCTTACCGCTCAGGAATACGGAAACCGCCTGCGAACCTGTCATAATGCTTTGCAGGCGGCTTCTTAGACTGGTATGTCGTCAGATCGTTCTAGATTACAAGAACGATAGCGGCATCAGGCACTCTCGCTGTCTGCGTGAGCCTTGCGCCAATCCTTCGTGATCTGCAGGTCGCCTTTCTCGTCTAGTTCAGACACCCTGCGCCTGAACTCCGGGTTCGGGTTCAACGCCATCTGCCATTCGAGGTATCGGAGCTGGAACGTGTTGACGTCTTTCGATCCGCTTAGACTCTTATAGGACTCATACGCTTTTTCCGGAGACGCTTGTGGATTGCGAAGAGCATTCTCTAAGACGTCCATATGGTTCGAGGGATCGGCAGTAGCAGCGTCTAATGCGGAGTTCACGTACTTTGGCTCGATCATTGGAGATTCAAGCGCGTTAGCGGGATTAGTCTTGAACGCCTTCTCTTTAGCCGCTGCGTCCGCGTACGGACTGCTCTCTATGAATTTAGCCCCGAATTCCATCACCCGCTCATTGCCTGCGAGATCGTCCATGACCTCGCTGCTTGCCGCTGGGTTAGCAGTCAACGTCATCAGCGCGCGTTCTTCTGCCGGAGACGGTATAGACGACGCGCCATATGAGGTAGATGACCTGATGATGTTACGAGCCGCGTATTCCTTTAGTCTATCGGCGATCATACGTTCTTCACCGCCAATGAGCTTGTGCCCGGTGAGATCTCTGCTCGCGTCGCGAAGGCTACTGATCTCGTCTTCATAGACAGCATGACTGGCTAAGATTCGATCCCCTTCGGAACCACCGATGCTGATCTTCTTCGGACGTGGAAGAAGATCGTCGACCATCTTGACAGGCTCGCGTGTCTCGTCTTCGAAGCCGTCCATAGCCCTCATAGCCTTGACGGCTCGCTCGTAAGCCTTGTCCCCATCCATGCTATCGAGGTCGTGGGTGATGTTCTTGACTGCTCCACGAGCGTCGGCTTTCATTGAACGCTGGAGTGAATTGCTCTCTGGCATAGCGTTAGCGCGGGCTGCGGCTTCGTTCACAGCGTTAGCCTGGGCCTCTGTGAGCTGCATATGCTTAGCAGCAGTCCCGTCAGAATTCTTGTGGTAGCGGCAGTGAGCGGGATCTTTAGCCCGGCATCTACTCACACTGCCGTCAGGGTTCACTCCGTACACGGCTGTTCCATTCGCCATCTTAGTGGCACCTCCATCAGTTAGCTGTCAGACGCTAGACGAGTCGACAGTGTTGTTTTTACTATTGGAATCTAACGTTTAGCTGGGTCAGAGTCGACTCACTCAAACGATACTGCAGATCTAAGCTAACAGAAACGAGACTGCAGACAACGTAAGAGCACGCTGTCTGCAGCCCAGTTGCCTGTACTACTGCTGACACGTCTACTTGAGACGCTGAGACCAGTTCTTGCCCTCCATAGACTCAGCGTACTCTGAGAAAGTCATGCGGTGAGGCGCCTCGTCTTCTTCAGAGTCAACGTCATCATAGTCTTCTTCGTCCAGCGCATCTCCGTCTTCATCGCCATCAGATCCAAGGATAGCGTTCTTCCGTCGCGAGATCTCCTCTTTGCGGATCTCGTCCCTAGCCGCCTTGTCGAGTTCTCGGTCAGCACGGTCTAAATCATCCATCACGTCACGTGGGTCTGGCACATCGTAGTCTCGCAAAGTCTTCTCGTCTTCAGTGTAACGGCAATAGCCTGCTATCCCGATGAGGGACGCTACGACTACGCCGCCGACGAAAGTGTAGATAGCCGAGTAACTTGTGATGATCGCCAGAACAGCAAGTATGGCGCCGAACACTGCTGACTGCCTCATCCTCATAGTCGGCGAATAACGCAGACGATAATCAACGTAGTCTACGCCAGTCTCAGCATACTTCTGGACGTTAGCGTCATGCTGTCTCATCGCGACGCAATAGCCGAAGCAGAAGAACGGGTAAGAGCTTATCAGTACGAGAATAGTCCGGATGATGTTCATCCATAGCTTGTCTGTCGGCAACAGTAAGTCTACAGCCATGTCTGCTACGATCATGACGACGCTGAGTGCAGCCATGAGACCAAGCCAGCCGCTGTCAGAGCGCGCTTTTCCCCTGCGCTCCCCTAAGAACTTGTCGATCATCTCATCTCCCTCTGGTCAAAAGTCCGATTAGCCCACATCGCAAGGCATTTCCCTGTCTTCAACGCTGCCCCCGGGATGTCCGAGAAGTCTCCTATCCCATAAGGCTTGTAGCCGAACTGCACGAACTGCGTGCCAAGATTGACGTCTATCTTCGTGCTGCGCCAGCACAGCAACGTCAGGCATCTCCCATAAGAAGACGCCTGTAGTTTCCTCAACAGGAAAGCCATCATGCTAGACACCGGGTACTGGCTCACGTCGAGTATCACGTCTATGACGAGGACGTTCGGCGTCTGCAGGATAGCGGCGTCTAGTTTCTGCCTCATGGCTGCTGTTGGTCGTAGCGGCCGGAACGTCGCCAGGGCTTCTTTGTCTTCGATCGTAGCCAGATGCCCTATCATAGCGCCAACGATGCTATCTGGAGCGTCTGTCCTCTTAGACGCTGGCAGTTCTTTAGCCCGCATGGTTATGACCAGTTCGCTGGGTCGTTTCCCTCTAGACCTCGCTAACGCCAAGTCAAACTTGTCATAAGGCAGATCAAGCCTGTCCTCGCCATATGATTCGATGAGGCTGTCCCTGATCGCCCGCTCTTCCTCTGACGTGAGACGACCGAGGGAATCTACGCTGGCTGGGCGCAAGTCAAGGTTCCGGTAGGCCTTCAACAGAGGCATGCTCAAACTCCCATTCTCTCTGACAAGGCTTGAATATCAGGCTACCGCGACTAAGCGCCATCTACGAACGCAGATAGATTCTGCAGGCCCAGAGAATCTATCTGCAGAATCTAGTTGCGGACCAATGCTTCTATCATGCAGCGCATTGCTGTATGATGTTCTGCATCACATCATGGTCTGCCTGACTAGTCGATAGATCCCACTTGTAGAGCACGTCAGCGAAGTTCTTAGCGTAACCGCACTGGTCTTTGTCTGGCAACCATTCAGAGGGTCCCTTGTCTCCCTTAGCCCGGTTAGCACTGGACAGAGAAGCTACCAGATGACCCCGCGTGAGATCATTAGCGTAGTTTTGCTTCTTCTGCGTTGACCACTTGTCTCCACCGTGATCATTAGCGTACCCTAACGGCACAGCGTGATCAATGTCTGCCTTGCTTGGGTCAGTCAGCGTAGTACCAGTGTATGGGTCTACGATCGTAGCAGACTCGACGCTGCAACCATCAGCAGACAATTTCACGTCTTGTCCCTGAGTAGCCAGAACCTGCTGTCTCACGTCGAAGCAAGCCCTCCTGCCTGTCGCAGCGCCATTAGGGGCGTCGACTGTGGCTACCCAGTGCTTCCAATCACTACGGTCATATGATGAGTCGCTAGCTGGCTCGATCTTGATAGACGCGAGCTCAGACAGCGCCTGCTCTTTGCTCAAATCAGCATAAGGGGACGATCCACCAGTACTGGAGTTCACGTCGTTCATCGAGCCTCCGACGCCATATGAACTGAGACTGTCTAGCAGAGACCCAAGGTCGGCAGCTGCTGCGCCGCCAGTCACGTAGTCTTTAGCCTCGCTGGCCTTCTGCTTAGCCTTCTCCTTCAACGCTTTGTGATCATCTGACTTCAAATAGTCCTCAGCCTTACTAGCAGCGTCTCCGGCGACAGACTTAGCCTTGTTCATCGCCTTGTCGTATGCGTTCTTCTGTGGTTCTGCTTGCTGCGAATTCGAAGCGTTAGGAGACACAGTGTACGTTAGGTCTTCTGGTCCCTGACCACACGCCGCAAGTGAAGACAAAGCGGTGATAGCTAGCACAGTAGCGGCAGCTTTCTTCAAGGCTGCGCGTCTCCCCATAGTAGGCGCACGGCGTTGCATGAAACCAGCTAGCGCCATTCTCCTGCGAGCATGACGAGGCTTGCCCTTAGTCAGTGTAGGCCTTGTTGATGACGAGCGCGCGGCTGCTGCCCGCTCGTTCCATTCATCAACTTGCTGTCTGGTCATCTCAACATGAGAGCCATCAGTGTGGTATGGACAATGGTCTTTGTCTTTAGCCCTGCAGAGAGTCTTGTCTCCAGCCATTGGGCCACTTTTGACTGTTCCATAGATTTGTCTGCTCATGCTGATTCTCCAGGACGCTCTTTGTTGGATTAGTCTAGACGTCATCTAACACGGTTTTCTGTCGACTGCCCTGAAACTAACCGAGACCGCTTGCCTGCATTCTATAGAAATAGGCCTTAGATGGCGAGACATAGACGGTGATTTCCGGCTTTCTCTCACTCAGTCTCCAGAATGATTGAACCATCTCTTAGCTTAGCCCTCGTGACCGGAGTTCCATCTGACAACGCTATCTTCAGTTCGCCCCTCAAGTCTGACGGCGTAGCCTGCATAATGCTGGTCAGTTGCCTTATGAGGTCAACGAGGCTCATAGCCTCTTTCCGCCGGATTCCAAGCATAGTCTCGCCTAAGCTCATGAGCTCATCGTCTTCGTCGACGTGGTTCACCCGACGTTTGATCTTAGCGAGCTCTTCATGCACATCAGGCTGCTTCTGCTCGGGGTCGATGTCCATCACTGCAGCCAGCGACTCCATGCTGGCTGCTATCTGCGCGTCCTCTAAAGACGAATGTGGCGAATCCGAGTCCAAACCCTGGACCAGATTCGCCACATAGGCTAGGTCTTTCTTCTGCTCGGTGCTGGCTTCTCTTATCATGGAGCTTGAGATATACTCTACAGCACCATGGAAGAAAGACTCACATGCACTTGCAGTGTTCTACTACTGAGCAGCTGAACCCTTATTAGTTAGCGCTGCCCAAGCCGCCGTCACCTGAAGACACAGACCCGATGTTCGTGTTGAACATCTTCGACACAGCGCCATCCTTTCCGAACAGGCCGTCACCGAAGAAGATCAGCACACCTACGACAGCGCACACTACGAGGAACAGAACGAGTTTCGTCAACTGCTGGCTCCTGATGAACATGAACGCGCCGACTGCAACCATGATGAGGAACGCAGGCTTCAGCCAGTTATTTAAGACGCCGTTGTATAGTGACTGCAAGCCGGCGCCAAGTATCAAACTATCGTATAACATGATCGTATGTCTCCTATCTCCATGCGTTTGTTATTTAGTTATACGTAATCATCTATATAATTATGAGTCTGAGAAAAAATCATTCCTATGCGTCAGTCTTTCACAGATTTTCACTTAGAAGCGTCGTTGTCTCCAGATTCACTGCTTCCAGTCGAACTACCGCCATCTGACGAGGCCTTCTGCGGGATGTAGAGGTAAGGCTGCACGTCGATCACATAGAACTTAGAACCATCCTTCTTCAGCTTCAGGACGTAAGTAGAGGTCTGGGTGTATGCAGACTCTGTCGTCACCTGTTCTTTCCATGTGACAGTCACTAATGCACGATAGTAAGAGTCGCCAGACGGCGGGCCATAGATCTTATAAGACGGATCACCAGCCAGAGTCACATCCCCATTCAGTCCCTGAGTCACGCTAGGCAGACTCTGCTTCTTATCGATCATGACAGACAAGGCGGTCTGGTCAGACGCAGCCCACGATGTGAAGAACTGCGTCACGAGCTTCTGCATGTCGTCATTCTGCATCTCGTCGATCTCCTGGCCATTTCCTGGCAACTGCGCCTCAGGAGCGATGCTTGAAGCGCCAGTAGCAGGCTCTGTCACCCTTACCGGCGAATTCTTCGAAACGGCGAACTTCGTAGTCTTAGAGTCATAGAACAGATCAACCTGATAGAACACCCACTTGTAGTCTACTGTCTTACCGTCCTCCTTGAACACAGGAGTATTGTTAGTAGCATTCTGACGATACACGAGGGCACCTACCCGGTACGTAGCACTCTTACCATCTGCTGCTACTGGCTTCGACTCGTAGACATATGGTCCGGCTTCTATCTTGGTCACTATGTCTGTCGGGATCTGCATGTTGTTAGGCGTTCCAGAACCATCGCCGCCATCCTGGTTAGTCACATCGGCGTAAGTCTGGCCATTGTAGAACACTTGGAGCATCTGGTTGCTGGCAGTTGATTCACTGCCTGACTCCAAGTATGCTTGCATGAACTGCGTCGCCACGCCCATTCCCTCTTGCATAGGGAAGCCAGTGTCACCGTTTGCGATCTTAGCTATAGACTGGATCTCCGTCTGACTCCACTGCTTCTTAGGGATAACGACGTTGAACACGGCTAAGGCCAGCATCGCGCAGATGAGGAAAAGGGTGACTCCACGGATAGTCTTAGCTTGCTTGCGGGCGTCGACAGCAGCGTTCGGCCGTAGTTTAGACTTGCGCCCCCGGCGGACGTCTCTCACGTCACGCAGGTCTCTCTTCTCGATGTTCTCGACAGCTTTCTCTTCAGCTGCGTCTATCTTAGCGTCACTGTCAGTAGCCGCCGCAAGTATGCCTTTTTCGTCACCGATCGGCGAGATGCCAGAACTATACGAGTCTTGATTCGATGGAGCGTCTTGCTGCGTATAGTTCGCTGTCGCTGGCGCATTAGTAGTCTGCGGACTCCACCGCTGGTCTGGAGCATACTGCTGACTGTAGTCATCATAGCCTCCAGCAGCTAATGGATCGATGTCTGGCGTCTGCTGCGCTGGGCTGGCGTATTGCTGTTGATCGTAGGCTTGAGCGTTTGGCTGCGACTGCTGTGTCTCCAGATACGGGTCGGCTACCGTCTGCTGCATAGCAGATGGAACTGGCTGCTGCCATCGTTGCTGCCCCGAGTATTGGTCTGGAATCTGCTGAGGTTGATCAACAGCATAGCCACTATACCCTTGGGCCTCGCTTTGCAACGACGGAGCCATGGGATGCTGGTACGCCGGATTGCTCGCAGACGATTGCTGATACGCAGCCTGACCTGGCGTCTGATCGTCCGCAGGAGAAGCTTGCGTGACCGGCTGGCGGTTTGTTACTTGCCGGGGAACCTGCGCTGGTGTCTGCGGGGCTGGATCGTACTGATCGGGAACACTTGGCAGACCGCCAGCGCCGCCAATCGGTCGTGGTCGTAGAGTACCACTACCAGGTCTCCTCATGCCAGGACGGTGCATGCCACGCCCACCTGCCTGTCCGTTGCTCATGTTCTCTCCAGTCATAGCCATAAAGCTCACGATATACGTTAGCGCGGTCACACGGTATGATGGTCTCATGGTGCGAAGTCTCATAGATCTGGTAGAGAAAGAACCGAAACATGACTCGAAGACTTCTTCTCTAAACGATAGCACAACCGGGTTGAAGCCATTAGCCGTGCGAATGAGACCGGAGACTTTAGACGAGGTAGTCGGACAAGAAGAAGTCTTGTATCCTGGTTCTCCACTGCGCATGATGGCCGCACCGGTAGAGAACGAGATGACAGCACCCAGTGCCATCATACTGTATGGGCCACCTGGAGTAGGGAAGACTACACTGGCGGGCATCATAGCCAGAGAGTCAGGCCGTGAGCTCGTCACGTTGTCAGCCACCTCTGCTAGTGTGAGAGACGTGAAAGACGAGATCAACGCTGCACTCAAACGGCAAGCAGCAGGTGATGGTGAGACGGTCTTGTTCTTAGACGAGATACACAGGTTCTCCAGATCACAGCAAGACGCTTTGCTGCCAGCAGTAGAGAACAGAGACGTGACGTTCATCGCCGCTACTACTGAGAATCCCAGTTATAGTGTCATCAGACCCCTGTTGTCCAGAACTGTGACAGTGAAGTTGAGGGCGCTCAGCCCAGAAGACTTAGAGACTATCATCAGACGAGCCGTGTCGTCTCCTCAGGGATTAGACGGATCCGTGACTGTCCCCGACGAGGTCACCAGCAGTATAGCAGCGTCTGCAGGGAATGACGCTAGGCGAGCACTGACTACACTGGAGGCAGTCGCGTCTACAGCGCTGGCTAAACGCGTTACTCCAGATTCGAAGCCTGTGCTGACTATGGAAGAACTGGAGGCTGTGAACGCAGCAGCACCAACTGGCTACGATAGGACTGGAGACGACCATTACGACATGGCCAGTGCGTTCATCAAGTCTATGCGAGGCTCTGACCCTGACGCCGCAGTCTACTGGGCTGCCCGGATGCTAGACGATGGTGAGGACCCCCGATTCGTAGCCAGACGAGTGGTGATAGCGGCAGCAGAGGAGGTCGGCATGGCGAACCCGCAAGCATTGCAGTTAGCAGTGGCTGCGATGCAAGCCGTGGAGATGGTAGGTATGCCCGAGGCTAGGATACCATTGTCTGTCGCTATCATAGGAGTAGCCACGTCACCTAAGTCTAACCGCGCGTACTTAGCTATGGACAGGGCTATAGCTGACGTGAGGAATGGTGCTACTGGGCCAGTACCCAAGCATCTACGCAACGCTACGAGCTCTGAGAAGCGAAGCGAAGGGTATGGCGTTGACTACAAGTATGCTCATGACTATCCGGGTGGGGTAGTCCAACAGCAGTATCTGCCAGATGGAATGGACGCTGTCGAGTACTACCAGCCTACTGACTGTGGCCGCGAGGCAAGCATAGGCCAACGGTTGTCTGACGTGAGGGCAGTCTTGCATGGTGGAGCCCACGTGCCTGCGTCTGAAGACTACGACGCAGCTAGCAGGAAAGCCGCTGGAGACCATGAGATGGGATTATGGAAGACAGGCAGGAAGACTGGCCACGCTGACTGAGTTAGTCGTTACGGTGTAGAACCGCAGCTATACGCCCTCCCTGCGAGGCCATCATAACCATGATGGATTTATTCCGGTTGTTGGGTTCGCCGGTCTATGGTCGGCTTACTGCGGTTCTAGAGCATGGTTTTAACGTATTTCGCATGAATGCTATGAAAGCTGGCAGCGATAGACTCGCGATCGCACGCTGCCAGCCCATCGAATTGCTGATCAAACAATTGTCAGCCTACGAGTCTCCTCAAATCCGTGAAGAACTTGATGATCTCATCGCACTTGCCTCGCAGGTGGTCAACGTCGTCCTTGTAGACCTTAGCGAGGTCTTGAGCGCTAGTCTCGCCGGCAAGCCGATCATAGTATTGCAGGAGATACAGTAAGTCTGTCTCGGCCTCGCCGACCTCAGTGGGGGCATACAGGTCCCCGTCGCCCATGTCGCTATCGTCGTCACCAGACGGGATCTCAGCGTCTAAATCCAAGTCTTCTACGCCAGTCGTGATGGGACCACCAGACGCACTGCCAGAATCAGACGCGTTGAGCTTGTCTTCTTCAGGCGCTGACCCCTTAGCGTCCAGATCCTGGAATGAGTCTTCTTGCACGCCATCTAGATCATTATGGATCGCCTCGCGTTCTTTCTGGACCATGTCGTTGATCTTGCTGGCTGCCATAGCAGGATCGTCTCCGACAGTCTCCTTCTTCACTTTCTCAGTGATGCGAGGCAACTGCTGTTTGATGTCCCTAGTCTGCGCTTCTGTCAACAGTAGTTTAGTTCCCGATGGGGCAGCGTCTTCTAATGCTGCGATGACTTTAGCCTGGTTGATCAACTGGTAAGACCGGCTCGTAGACATGTCGAACTCCGTCTTCACGTAGTCGGCCCAAGTAGAGTACCCTAGAGACTTCCAAGCCTTACCGTCATGAGCCCGCTTGACCAGCACCCACGTGGCTGTCGCGTAGCTCTTGATAGCCTCAGTGACCTCCTCAGCAGCAGCCTTAGTCATAGCGCCCTCTTCCATGAGAGCCCTGTCCTCATCGTCTAGAGACGACTGCTTAGCAGCTGCTTTCAAATCTGCCATCTCGTTCTCAGTCTGAGCATCAACGAGCTGGTCCATGTAATCAGGCATCAAGAACCTCGTTTCTATTAGTCTAAGTATGTGATCAGAATGTGGATATTAGCGCGACTATAGGCCATCAACGCCATCAGTCTGCAGACTCGCTGCTAGTCTCCCCAGCGTTGGATCCGGCGATCGTAGCCTCACAGTCAGATCCAATAAGGACATGAGTCGCCGTCTCGTCCGCGTCACTGTCAGCTGATGCACTGCTGGCTGGCTTCGTCTTCTTAGTCTTCGCTGGTTTTGGATCTAAGATCTTCGCGAGCTTAGACTCCTGCTTAGAGTCAGCCTTCTCCACGCCCTCGAAACGTTTAGCTACGTCTGCGACTGCTGCACGCAACTCATTCCTAGATCCAGTCCCGTCCATGAGTCCACAGTACACTGCCCTCACGCTGTCTACATCAGGCACGCGGATTATCTCAGGCTTCCCGACAGTACCCTCATTAGCGCCATTCACGTCTACAAGTACCACTAGTGGGGCGGGCTTGAGCGTCTTAGAGTCTATCTTGCGAGTCAACCACAAGAGCCATCTCCTCACGTCACGACCATGGTATGTGAGGCCATACTTCGACGTAGATTCTAGAGACTCGTCTAGATCTAATGGGGCAAAGACGATAGTAGGCGAGCCAGCGCCATGCCATGTTGGGAGAGACCGCTTGCGAGACAGCTTCAGTCTGCCCTCATGCCCCTCTGGCCACAACGACCTCACGGCGTCATCCAGCCTCGTGTGCTTCCACGACCCGATCAACCTGGGAGAACGCTTGCTCACCCTGTTGAGCCAATCGCTCTTCAGCATAACCAGCGTGACGACCAGAGACACCGCGACGCTGATGAGATACACTCCGATGACGCCTATCTCCATGAACAGGTAAGACATAGCGTAACCAGCGATAGTGGCGGCTAACGCGACTCCCCACCGGGACCTGGTAGACACGACCAGATAAGACGTGAGTACACTGACAGCCCAGCCAGACAGCACGCTGAGACCCCAGATCGTCCCGCCGATAGAACTACCGGTGAGATAGAACCCAGACTGTATAGCCAAAGCAGCCAGCATGACAGTGAGGCCAAGGGAGACAGCGAGTTTGATAGCCGCTTTCAAATTCCGCCAAGCCAGCACCAGCGCTGCGATCACCAGGATAGCCACGAGGGGCTGCCACCACTTCGAGGGGTAGAACCATGCGACGCTGCCCTCTACGATGATGCCGACGACAAGCAACGCTGTGATAGCGTTCGCGTTGCGGCGCACGAACATCTTAGCCCTAGACTTGAACGCTAATGGCTTACTCATCTGGAGTCTCCCATCTACTGCTCTGAGTATTACTGGAAATCACTTAGATCCGCTGGAATCAGCGCTGCCTTGCGACTCAGCCTTCAGCTCTGCCACCAGCTGCTCGTTCCTCACAGCAGCCGCGATCTGATTGCCTATCATGTCTCCATCGATCTTCCAGTCATTCCCCGTCCACTTTATGATGAACGTGAGTGACGCTGGGAAACCGCAGAACGCCTCTGCTGGCATGTACACGAGGCCATGCTCTCTGTCTACTGTGATCGAATTCTCGTCGATCGTCAGCTTAGAATTCTGCTCTAGTCCAGTGCTGCGCAGTTGCCATGCTGAGATCATAGCAGTGTATGCACTCGCTTCCTTAGCTACGAACGACACGGTCTGTTCGTCTGATTGAGCGTCTTTAGTCCAGACGAAAGCATGCTGCACTCCGTCAGGGATAGAACTGAAGTCTCCATCGGCGATAGCGTCAAGAATCTTAGACCCTTCTTCGTTGTCGTCTTTGAAGAAGTCAGCGTCGAACTTGCCTTTCATGAGTTCGATCTTACTGACGAACCAGGTACTGGCTTCCTTAGCGGCGTCTTCTGGCATCGTCTGGGCGAATGTTGACGTAGTACCTCCCCGCATGGAGCCTCCCTTCGAACCGCTGCCCGACGTGGCTTTCGGTATGAATACGATAGCCAGCACGATAGCCAGCACTGCCAGCACTACCACCGCTGCGGTCAATAGACTTCTTGCTCTTCTTCCTTCTAGATCCACGTTTCCTCTCCCACGAACTCAATCTCACTGACCACTGAAGATACAGACCTAATTCAACCAGCACAGTCAGCACTATGATGACTACGTAGACTACAGACCTGTACTTCCATACCCCGCTCACCTCGTTGATGCTATCGACGTAAGCCTTGTCGCTAGACGTCAAGTCTTCAGAATTGTCACTCAACGTAGACCAATCGTCTGTGCTCGTCAAGTTCACATACGGTTCGGCGGCGGAGAACACGCCTTGGGCTGTGACGCAGACTAACAGCGCGACGACGGCTATCGCTATCATCGTCTTCACGGGGAGTCTAGGTCTATGACTACGACGTCTGCCAGCAGTAGACGTGCTCCTGTCTGCCCGACCACGCCGAGTCGCATTCTCCTTGAGGAACGCTTCTTCGTCTGCCGTAAGCCTAGTGGCCATGGAGTCAGCCCTCCATGATCTGCTGCGTCTTCTTCAGCACAGAATATACTGGACGCAGGAATTCCTCTGGAGCGCCGCGTAGCTTCTCATTCAGGCATTTGTCTATAGCTAGAGACGCCTGGCGGATAGAACGGATGTCATCAGTCACTTCAAGCGATCCATCTGACAAGCTCACCATCTGCAGGATGACGTCCATGTTCTCAAGCTGGCGGGCAGTCATGCCGAACAAGAAGAACGCGCGCTCAGAACCGCCCTTGTCCTTAGCGTCGATGAGGTTCACTACGCCTTCGCGCATGTCTGGGTCGATCTCTATGATCGACTTGATGACGCCAGCCTCAGACGCTTCTACAGCGGGGGCCTTGCCTATCTTCGACAATGTGTTCAAGAAGTCGTTCACGACAGCCTGGCTCTTCTGGTCTAAATGCCTGTACTCGTCTACTACGGCTATGATCTTAGAGATCAAGTCGATGCTTATCCCACCGTCAGGCCCCTGGTAGATAGACGTGACGCTGGACATCACTGGCACAGTGTGCTGTGGTGGCTGCTGGTAGGCAGGCTCAGGCTGAGACTGGTAAGTAGGTTGCTCGTATTGCTGTGGCGCGGCGTGCGCAGGCTGGGTCTTCTGAGGCGCGGGACGCTGCTGTGCGGCCGGTCGAGGCTGCGCTATCGGCTGCTGGTCATCTAGGGAGTCTAGAGACGTGAACTGTGAGTCTACATTGTCGTCTGGAGTCGGTTCTTGGTAGTAGTCTTGCTGTGCTGCTGGCGACGCTGCGGTCGTCGTAGGCTGCGGCTGCTGTGGTTGCTGAGACTGATAATCGTCCATCGGGTCCTCATACATACTGTCTACAATCGAGTCATCATCAGCAGAGTCGTCGGTAGCTGCTACAGAGTCCAGATCGCCGAACATCATCATGTCGTCGCCGTCGTCATGGTCAACCGGGCCATTAGCGGGTCCGACGTTAGCGAGGCTGCCGGCGTCAAAGCTGTCGGTTTCCTCGTCGTCATCACCGCTGTCTAGGAAACTGAATCCCAAATCAGGCATCTCGTCCAGCCTCTCTTTCCTCGTTCAAACTGAAGGTCACACCATCAGACCCCTTGTCATAAGCAAGATCCAAGATATACTCTCTATTGCGTGCCAACGCGCTATTGTCATTGAAGTCTTGCTGTATCATCCATTCAGCTAATGGCAGCAAGATCTTCTTCTTCAATGCCCTCTGCATCTCCCTAGCGCCGAACTTCACAGACTCTGACTGCGCGAGCAACCATTCTACCAGTTCGGCGTCCAGATCGGTGTTCAGGGAGACTGGAGTCTTGCCTACGCGGAGCCTGTCAGCGATCTCTTCGATCTGGATCTTCAAGATGCGTCTCAAATCTTCTTTGCGTAGATTATTGAACACGACGATAGCGTCTAGACGGTTCAAGAACTCGGTCTTGAAGTACTTCTCAGTCTCCGTCTTAGCGATCTTACCGTATTCTTCTGCTCCACCGGGCTGCTTGACAGCCGTGCCAGATGATGGCAACCCCGCTATCTTGAACCCGCTCTTGCTCTTCTGAGCCTGACCATTGCCAAGATTAGAGGTAAGTATGATGATAGTGTTCGTGAAGTCTACCTTATGACCAAGGCCATCGGTCATCTCACCATCGTTGAAGACCTGTAGCAGGGAGTCCCAGACTTTCGGGTTAGCCTTCTCAGCCTCGTCAAACAAGATGACAGCTTGCGGGTCGGACAGCACAGCGTTAGTCAACTGCCCTCCAGCGTCAGAGTCTTTGTAGCCCACAGCTGCACCGAACAGTTTGATAGCAGACTCATCAGTCGTGTATTCTCCCATGTCTAGCTTCTGCAAGCGCACAGGCTTAGAGTACAGCTCTAACGCTAACTGCCGCGCTAATTCAGTCTTTCCTACTCCAGATGGGCCTTCGAACAGGAACACGCCGATAGGCCTGTTCGGCTGACGCAGGCCAGCAGCGTCGATCTTCACGTTGTCTACAATCGCGTCTACAGCAGCGTCCTGGTTCACGATCTTAGCCTTCAGCCTGTCTGCTAGGGTGAGGACATCGCTGTATGGGAGTGGCTTGCTTTTCTTCTTGCGGATGAGGTTGCCTGGTACAGACTTGTCTTCGAACGCCTGGTCGGATTCGCTGACTGTGTCTCCGACGTCGATGCTATCCCCTGACCACACGATGGTGTCGGACGCGGGAGAGTCGATGGCTGACTGGACAGAATAATCCCCAGCGTCATCCATCGCTAGCACTGGCTCATACGTCATCACGTTAGGCTCTTCGTCGTAAAGATCCATGGCGAGTCTACGGATAGCGCTACGAGACAGTTCTGTAGAGTCGGTCTCCATGAGCTTAGCGTGAGCCTGCTCAATGAGCTCGATGAAACGCCCTATCGACAAATCTACAACGTCGTTCATCCTAGGCGCTTTAGTACTATCAGAGTCCAGTTTCCAGATAGCCCGCATGAAATCGACGAGGACGTCTCCTTTCAGACGATCGCGATACACTGGCTGGAAACGCTTAGTGTTCACCCTGCTCACCTCTGCTACGAGTTCACGCCACGTGGGCAGATACTCGTCCATGCTTATCACGTCGAAGTCTTTCAGCCTCTTCTGACACTGCAGCACGAACTTGTTCGCGTCATAGTTCGACGCTTGAACGACTAACTGTAGACTTGGTGCGATCTTCAGTACTTTAGACGCCATGTCAGCGTCGTCCATCAGCAGCACAGTGCGCTGGCGGCTATCTTCCTGGCTCTCTTCCTCCAGATTGCGGAACAACGCGATCAGCAAGTCAGACAAGTCGATGTCTGAGATTCCCGTCAATTGCTCTAGTCTGTCTTGCAGCGCGTCCGCGTCGAACCTGATGACGTTCAGAGGCACGCCGTCTAACCGTGGGAGACTGCGCTGGTTACTGAGCCAAGCGTCGATGAGGTAGCTCTTGCCTGTACCATAACCACCCGACACCAGCACGTTCTTCCGTCTGTCCGAGTAGTTGAACACCCTGTTGAGCACATTGAGCGCCTTACGGGTCGTAGGCATGAGAGTCTTCAACTGCACTCTCTTGCTGACTTTAGCCTTAGGGAACGAGGCTTCCATCAAGTCGTCTACATCCAGGTAACCGCTGGTGAGCTCGTCATCATCGTCGCCTGTTGCGTCTAAATTGCCTGCGATCTCGTAGTCAGTGCTCCCTTCTACGATCGGCTTAGAATCCATAGTCTCGTCTAAAGTCACTTCTCGCCCCTCCATGGGTTCTCCGTCTAATGCCATGAGATGATAGTACCGTGAGAACCATAGCGTGATCGCAAGAATCAGGCCTAAACCGACAGAATAGCAACGGCTTAGAATCGAATACCGCGAGACCACAAGTACACTCACTCGATCTCGAGGCAATAAGATAGATGATGGCCCGGAAAAGCCGACCACGGTATGGCGCATCACCTGTAGCCTGACACAGCTTAAGAATCGTGGTGAGCCGGTGATTTCTCCGCTATCGCGAGACGATGAGAGTATAGGAAAGGCGCTCGCAGTCGTCCTTTTAGATTGACTGCAAGCGCCAGCAGAATAGAAGAAAAAGAAGAATAGCCTTATGAGACTACGACGTCACTCTTCGATAGTCGGAGTGCACATGATGTAGACAGTCTTGTCAGGCTCGTTGTCACCGTCGATCTGGTCAAAGATGAACACAGAGTCACGGATGTCCTCGGGACCCCTCTTGAAACGGATGCGGACAGTGTCTGAGTCGACTGACCGTAGTGCCTTCGAGATGACCGTCTTCGGGAAGTTCACGTCTAATGGTTCGTCTCCCATGTCAGCATTCTCGATAGCGACAGACTCAGACCAGTCTCCAGACTGACTATGCACAGTCAACTTGCTGTTGGAGGGGTCGATAGTGAAGCTGAGGTCATCCTCGTCAGTAGTCCATGCTGCCAGCCTGTTCACGGCAGACAGCAGGTCAGCAGTGTTCGCATCAACATGCAAGTCTTCGCGGTCACCATACAGCAAGCCCTCATAGGCGATTGGATCTGCCATCTCCTTGTTGACCCTAGCGACATGGCCATCATCGAACGAGAACAGCACTGAAGACTTGTTCTCATACACGTCAACAGACAGCGTGTTCTTCGCTGAACTCATGTTGCTGATCTCAGACGCTGGCAGCAAGAACCGGGCTTCTTCAGTGCTATCGGCGTTATACTGGATTTCTCGCAGACTCACGTTGTAAGTGTCCAGGCCGACGATAGTCAGCGTCCCCTTGCCATCAGTCTTGAAATCTAATGCAGACAAGCGAGAATCAGCAGCCTTCTGGTCAGTTGAGATCACCAGCTTGCTCACAGCGCTGAACAAGTCAGCTGGCACGAGGTTGCCGAGCAATGTCATGCCCTTAGTGCCCTTAGCTGTCAAGACGCTAGATGCGAACAATGACAGTTTCAGTTTCACTCCAACGTTCACGAAGATCTCCGAACGGGACTTCTTGTCATTGTATTCGATGGTGACGTCTTGGCTCGTGATCTGGCTAGGCAGCTTCTTGAGATCGGAAGCCAGCAGATCAAACACTGTGCCCTCGTCGTAGTCATCGATGACGGCAGGGAAAGTATAAGATCTCTCGCCGCTGGGCGAAGACGCTGACAGCTCGATCTCCGTGGAGTCTTTCACGTCTAAATGGATAGTCGACGAACCATTGTTAGCGTCAACGCCAGCCAGCGTCCACTTGACAGCGTCGACGAACGACGCCTTGTCGATTGTGATCTTCATCTGTTGTGTTCTCCCTCTATGCGGTGTGAAATGCTCATGAGATTATCATACCGAGGCAGATCCACGTGGACGCTGGCTGGAGGCGATTCTCGTCAGATCATCTCAGAGAACATCGTCATCTTCATCATCGTCTCCGAATGGGACTTGGCTGAACACCAAGTCTACGTCCTCGACAGAGTTCTGCTTCGCCTCTGGCTTTTCGTCGTCAGCCGCATCAGCCCAGGGATCTGGGAATGGCGGTTGATCGACTGCGTGAGATTCTTTTGTCTCAGTCTTAGGCTTAGCGGTCGCCGGCTTCTTAGGCTCTGGCTTCGTTTCAGTCTTAGTGGCCACCGGCTTTTTTCGGGCAGCTGGCTTCTTAGGCTTTTCTTCAGTTTGCTCTACAGCGTCATTGACAGGCTCGCTGGCAGTCTCGGTTCCAGCAGCCTCGTCCGCTGCATCAGCGTCGACTGTGTCTTCATCAACGGTAGACTGGTTGTCTACTGCGTCGCCTACAGTGCTGGCGACAGCTACCGTCAGCAAGTCGCGCTGTTGCGTATAGTCCTCATAAGCGTTCTTCGCTGCTTCCAGCTTAGCCTCGAGGTCGTCGATCTGCTTCTTAGTCTTGTTGATCTCCTTGTTCAGCCTACCGATCTCGGCTTCAGACTTCTTCTTCAACTCAGCCAGCTGCGCGGCGAGTGCTTGCGCTGTAGTGCCAGTGCTCATTGATTGCTCCAATCTGTCTGTCAGCAGCTGTATGCTGCCGTAACGTCATCAGATGCAATCATACACGGTATGACGACAGAAAGCACAAGTAGACGATAGCGACGGCTACCTGCGCTTATCAGTGGGGCATAATGGCATGTGAGCGCATAGCGTCAATCGCCTGACGTGGTTGATTGCCTGCCAGTGTCTTCGTTACTGTTAGTGTTGTCGTCAGCAGCGTTGCTGACAGCCTTGCGTTCAGACGTGACAGTCAGTTCTATGATCTTCTTAGAGCCAACTATCAGTCTAGTGCCAGGCGTCACAGACTGCGCAGACACGACTCCGACCGGCCAAGCGCTATTGTTCTTCTCGTCTTTCACGCTGCCAGTGTCTTTCAAGACTTTGCTATTCAAGCCGATCGTCTCCAGAGCTTCCAGCGCTTCGTCTGGAGACATGCCTACCACATTAGGCACGGTGATCATGTCAGCTACAGTGTTGTCAGTCTTAGCCCACGAGTCGTTCTGGTCGTTCAGGTCTAATGGAACATCAGGCACGTTAGCCAGATTCGTGGCTATGAAGTCTCTCGTCGTCTGAGCGGCCGCTTCCGCGTAAGGCCCATTCCAGCAGCCTCGCCAGTAGTATCCCGTCATCGGGTACGCGAAGTTTCCGCGTGGATCATAACTGTTCGAGAAGACGACGTACTGCGCTACTGTCTGCACCCAGGCTAGGTTCGCGAAGTTCGTAGTAGTTCCAGACTTGCCTCCTGTAGACCTCCCAGCGATAGCTGCCTTAGCGCCAAAGCGCCCCGGGATGTCTGTACCGTTCACGTTAGCGTCTTGCGCTTTCAGCACCACGCTGGCAGAATGCGGGCTCATGACAGCACGGCAGCCTACTGTGGAAGCGTCCCAATCATCAGGCGGTTCTATAGCCTGACCATCGATCCGTCGGATCGAGGTGACGGGCGTAGCAGGGCAGTAGACGCCCTTAGCGTCGAACGTAGCGTAGGCTGCTGCCATCTCGATAGGAGTCGCGTCTGTCACGCCTAACGTGAACGACGCTGACGAGGGGCCGATGCTGTCGGGAACAGTGAGGCCTACGCTGGTAGCGAACTCTTTCACTGCCTCTACTCCGATCCTAGACTCCAATTCGACGAACCATGTGTTCGCAGAGTAAGCAGTAGCCTGACGGTAAGTGAGATGGCCTCCCTGCAGCGCGCAGCTCGAAGAGTTCCCGATGCCGCCCGCTGGGGTCTCGAAGCCAGGCTTAGTCCAAGGGCAAGCGCTGCTGATCGTGTCTAACTGGGCTTCGCTCCAGCCCGCGTTCAGCGCTGCTGCCAGCGTGAACATCTTGAAAGTCGAGCCAGTCTGAGTAGAAGAGTCAGCCAGTACGATCTGAGTCTGCCCTGCCGAGTCGTCTGCACCCCAATCCCTGTTACCACCGATCGCCAGAACATAGCCTGTGCCCGGTTGCACTACGGCGCTAGCCTGCACTTTCGGATTAGTCGTGCCCCAGTCAGCCTTGATCTTCCCGTCTAGTTGCTCAAGCATAGTCGGGTCAAGAGCCGTGTGTATCTCCAGTCCACCGTTAGCTATCACTTTAGCCCTGTCTTCAGGGGTAGACCCCAATGCGCCATAGCCTTGCAGATAGTTCATCACATACTGGCAGTAGAACGGATACTTGCTAGCGCCACAGTCGCCAGCCCTAGACTGCACGTTCACAGTGAGCTGGGCGTTCACAGCGTCATCATGTTCTCTCTGGTTGACGTACCCGTCTTCCAGCATGCGGTCTAACACATACTTCTGCCGTGCTTTCACCCTGTCGTACGTCGACTTGTCTGCTAAGTTCCGCAAATTGTAGAGGGACGGATTGTTCACAGACCCCGCGAGGGCAGCAGCCTCGCCTAGGGTAAGGTCTTTAGCCTGCTTGTTGAACAAGGTCTCCGAAGCTGTCTCCACTCCATACACGTTGGGAGCACCGACGGCTACAGTGTTCAAGTACTCTAACAGTATCTCGTCTTTACTGTGCTTCTGCTCGTAAGCCATAGCGAGCTTGAGCTCTCGCAGTTTACGGGAGATAGTAGTAGCAGTGGCCTCAGCTTTAGACTCGTCAGTAGACGAAGAATCATAATACTGCAGGTTCTTCACGAGCTGCTGGGTTATGCCAGACCCACCGCCAGATCCAGTAGCGATAGAACGCAGCGTGGCTACCACGTCAATAGCACCATGGTCATAGAAGCCCTTGTCCTCAGCTGACACTATCGCCTTCTGCATAGGCTCGCTGATCTTGTCTAAGCCTGACACCTCTTTGCGGTCTTCTGTCCACACCTCTGCGAACTGCTGCCCATTCTTGTCATACATGATCGTATGCTGGCTCGTCGTAGTCGCAGATAACTCCGTGTCCGCGTCAACCCAATACTGCGCTAGTGGCCCGATTCCCAATAGCCCTATGCAGAGCAAGGCGACGAAGCACACGATAGCCGCCGCCAGCATACTGACTATGATCAGCATAGTCTTGCCTAAGCCTTTGAGTCTAATCATGTTGAGATAATACCGCCAGACAAAGGCTGACGCCAGCTGCAGCCATGCGAGGCTAGCAGACTGGCGCCAATGATGGGGACATCGTCAGACGTTCACAGCATGTCAGACATGTCTATCTCCCCAGAGCCATCGTCTAAGCTGATTCCGAGCTCATCATAAGAGTCTGGGTTCATAGAGCCCGGAAGGGGAAAGAACTCGTCACTGTTCATGTCTCCCATGTCCAGATTCGGCAAGCTCTGCGATGAGGTTCTCTTGCGGGGCGTCTTTACAGCAGGCTTCTGAGCGCCACCGTCAGGAGAGGGCAGGTCATCATCTCCTACTGAGCCAGGCATAGACTGATGATCGTCACTGTTAGCTGCTGGTGAACCAGAATCTAAGCTATCAAGACTCGGCATAGGCATGTCAGCAGGCATGCTCACGTCTGGGACAGACCCCTGTGGAGTCGAATAGTCATCGAAGCCCGTAGGCAGACTGTCAGAGTCGCCCTGCAAGCCAGTCGTAGACAGGTCGACGTCAAAACCATCGTCTTCAGCGGCAGCAGCAGACTGAGACCTCTGTGGACCAGAATACCCCTCGTTAGAGCGTCCAGTGAAATCCATTGTCCCAACGCCTGTGAGGTTAGAGCGAGTGACGTTAGGGGCAGACAATGAGCTGTCCCCTAATCCAGGCATGGCGTCAGGAGTCGGTAGTTCCGGAGTTGGCGCTGGAAGCGCACTAGGTCCGGGCATTCCCGCGTTCGGAGCAAGCTGGTGATCAAGCGTGTCTGCTGCCGCCGGATCAGGCAGACCAGAGCCAGCGTCTCCTCCAAGCCCCGGCATCAACGGTCCATTGCTTGCTCCAGCAGCGAACGGGTTGGGAACACTGGGCGCATCGCCTGCACCGGGTGCCCCCTGCACTGTCATAGCAGGGCTCAGATTCAACGAGTTCTCGTCACTGCCAGCAGCCTCGAAGCTCTGACGCTTCAATTGTGCTGTGAGCTTCTTGATCTCTAACTGGGCTAGCCCAAGCTGGTTCTGCAAGTCATCGTAGCGAGAATCTGGCACTTTACTGTTTGCGCCTGCTCCCAGTTGCTTCTTCAACTTGTCATTCTCGTCTCTCAGTTTGATGACTGCGAGTTGAAGCTTCTGCATCTCCTGCTCGGCTGTAGACTCCTGGCCAGTCATCACTGTGAGGCCATCAGACATCTCCGCGTTGATCTTAGCGTTATGCAGATCGGTAGCAGACTTGTCTAATTGCGTAGCCAGTTTAGCGATGTCCCGGTTGCGCTTCTTCAACGTGTCATGGTACCATACGAGAGAATCATACACGGAGTTGAAGAAAGCGTCTACCATCGGCTCACTGTAACCGACTGGACTAGAACGGTCGAACCGCACCCTATCCAGATCACCTACGAGCAGCACCTCGTCGGGCACCTCATAGTTGTCGGGGATGCCTAGCAGATCTAAGATGTCAGAACGCTGAGGCTTGATAGCGTCATTGAGGATGTCGTCATACTCGTCCCCGCCTTCGAAGTCTCCAGAAGAACTGCCACTGTGACCGTCACCAGACTCGCCTTTAGCTAACGCCGCGTTTATCATGTCCATGCCCGAGGGCGCGGCGCCGGCATTGTCCTTGCCTTTACTTGGGACCATGGCGCTCAGTTTGCCAGTAGCGCCGGCTATAGCGTCACTAGCCTTGTTCTTGATGTCGTCTAGTAAGCCCACGACTGTCTCCTAAATCTCGCTTGATACGGATCTAAGATATACGATGAGCGTGCTAACAGGCATGTCTTACTGTTTTCTGCTGTTAGTGCGCTCATGTTGCTCACGTCACCTCTTTTTCAGGCTACGAGAGTCAGTCCATCCCCTGATAGTAGTTGTTGTAGCACTCCGGGCACACGTAGATTCCATTCACTTCCCGCATCTGAGACGTCGGGTAGAGATTGTTGTCGTTCTCGTCGTGCTCTGGAGCCTGGCACTTCATGCCTCCCATGACCTGCGACTGGTTCATGTCGTTGGTCCTGGTCTGGTATGCCTTCCTGATCTCCTCGTCTGTCATGCCAGCTGCCAGCATCTGCTCCTTGCGGCGCTCCTCGCCAACGATCTGGATGTTCTGATTCACGAGACGACCGAACTTCGTGCGCTGCATGTCGATAGAAGCCTGGTTCTTGACAGCGCTTCCAGCGCCTTGAGCAGCCGACTGCACGATCGAACGGAACTTGCTGTAATGATGCCCATGCTTGTCTCCCTCTGCGAGACGAGTACGATGCACGCTTCCATCCGGGTTGCGCAGAGTGACGCCATCAGCGCCCTTGACCTTGTGGCCGCGTGCTTCCGTGATAGCGCCCACGCTGGCAGCAGTCGCGTAGTTCTTGACTGTCTGGCCCATAGCGTTCATCTTCCTGCTGACAGCCTGCTCGCCTGGGTTGCCGAGACGCTGCATGAAGATGTCGATCACACGGTCCTTGAACTTCAAGAACACCCACGTGAACAATAGCACTAGTATGACAGACTTCATGTAGTTGCCCAAGCCGACGATGCTGCTCATGATCTTAGTGGTTATCACCAGCACCAGCACATAGATGATGCTCAAGACGGTGCGCCTGACCACAGTGCCCCACAGCATGTTCAACCATTTAGACAAGATCTGCTGTCCACGGCCTGGTAGGAGACTCAACGCGAGCACTAGTGGAGACACTGCCATCAAGATGACTGATGCGATAGACGCAGCGATGAGGCTCACCCCGAGGACGATCGGCAGCACTAGACCCAAGCAGGCTACGAGGGACATTATAGCGATAGCCTGACGGTAGAAGCCATTCGAGCCGATCCAGGTCGCCCACCAGTCAGTCTTCACTGCCCCCGGCTTCTGAGTGTAGGCGTCTTGTGAGTCGCTGTCGTCAGTCGAAGTCACTGCAGAAGCGCCATCACCATAACGATAGGCCGCTGTGTAAGGCGCGTCTCCAACATTCCCTGGTCCGATCTCCGAGTTGTTCGGATCGTCATTATGCTGGTCTCCGGACGCTCCACCGGTTATACCACCGTTCTCGTTGTGATGAGCGCCAATAGTCTTACCGTTGCCGGTATAGAACTCCGTGTGCCCGTTCTTGCCCTGGTTGTACCATAAGACGTCTCCAGGCTTAAGTCCTTCTCCAGTCTTCAGGTTAGCGCCCTCGACTTTCTTGAAGCCAGCCTTCTCAAGTTCTGAGACCTCGTTGACTGTGCTGAATATCTTGACGTTAAAGCCAGCCTCTTTCAGAGCTGTGCTCACGAACGACGAGCAGTCATAATCAGGTCCAGTTCTGTTAGTCTGGTCATAACCATGCGACGGGTCTTGCGCGATCTTCTGAGCCCATTTGAGCGCGCCATCAAGACCCTGCTCTACAGCGTCACCACCAGCTTCTGACGACGTAGCAGCATCCGCGTTAGCCAGTGTGTCCCAGCCAGACACCGCGTCAACGACTCGCCACCAGTCGCCATAAGTGTCATCGATTATCCTAGACTGGCCCGCGAACTGGTATATGCTATCATACGGATTCTCAGGCTTGTCGCTGATCTCGCCTGTCTTCGGGTCTGCTACAGTCGACGAGATGTGACTGTTCGACTGCACGCTGATCTGGTACACAGCCCAGTTGAAGTACACTTGCTTGTTCCCTAATGGGACAGCAGCCAGCCCGGGATAGTCGCCCTGAGTGCCCTCAGTGTTAGTCTGGAAACTATAACCGATGTCATGCTGGTTGTTTCCAGCCTTGCCTTTCGCGTACAGGTTGTCTGGAGAAGTGCCGAACTGCCCTAGAGACCATGGCGTGAAAGCAAACAGTTTCCAATACTGGCAGCTTAGCGCTCTGCCAGTCTTATCTCCAAGGTCATCCATCCATTTCGTGATAGCGTCTTCGTTGATCTTCCCATTCTGGATCAACTGCATGCCCTTGTCTTCTTTGACTTCTACGTTCTCAGTGTTCTCAGTAGAACACATGTCTGTACTCTTGCCAGCTGTTATCGTACTGGAAGTCAACGACATGACAGTGTACTGGGCGAGCACGCCTACAGCGTTAGGCAAGTTCACGAAGAACGAAGGCGCAGCAATGATCGCCAGGGCAAGAATCATCACCAGCAGGAAACGGCCGATGTCTGTGAACATCTTTCGGAACTGGCGCTTAGCGACTCCAGTCCACGCTGCGCTCGCAGCCATAGCGATGATAGCGAGCGCTACCAGCTGCCAGTACAAGGTGTCGAACAGACTCTTCATGATGTTCTCAGACGTGGCTGTGAAGCCTAAGTCTTTAGCCATGTTGCTCATAGACTTCTCGATGAGCATGTTGTTGAACCCGACTACGAGCTTAGTGAACCAGAACAGGAAATTAGACACGTTGTTCGCCAGATTGTTGCTGTACGTGAAGAACACGGGCACAGCCTTCAGTTGGACTCTGGGGTCTTTCGACGCTGCGCGGTCATCCCAAGTGTCTAACGGCCTATTACGGCCCTCGTAATAGAGGTTGATCTTCTTGTCTTCGGGGTCTTTCTCCTCGTCTGAATGATTGTCAGCACCACAGTAATAGACCTTGATCCAGTTCCATTCTCCCTGGTATGCGCTCCATTTCAAGCCAGCGAAACCGAAGCGGTCGTATGGCGTGTACTTCTTCTCCGTCTCGTTAGCGTTGTTCAAGATGTCTAAGTTGACAGCCTGGTAGTCTTTCGCTGACAGCGTGTTGCCAAGGTCAGACATCACGTCTCCAGCCTCAGCACCAACCTGCGACTTGAAGACAGTGTAGTACGGGAGATCGTCAGTCTGAGACAACTGGTAGATCAACGCTGGCCTCATGACCTTCTTCACGTCGTCAGAACCAGCGTTGGGGTCATTCAAGTTCTTCTCGTCAGAGTCCCCGGAGTCTTCCTCGTTGTCCTCATCCGCGCCGGCAGGCCAACCCCATGTGCAGATCATGTGCTTCACGAAGTCAGCGTGAGCAGTCTCAGCCTGACTGCACACTGCGCCCATGACTGCTGCGAGCATCATGAACACGACTAGGAAGACTGATAGTCCCCGCTTGAAGACTGTTGTCCTATCGACGGACACTACGCCCATAGGGGCATAACGCGCCCGCTTAGAATGCCCAATCTCCATCGTTGACCTCCTTGGATGCGATCTATGACTATTGATATGACTGCGGGGCTGCGCTATCTGAGAATGAGCGCAGCCCCGCAGTCGGCTATTCTAAATCACTTCTTCCTTCGAGGCCTACCATACTTGCGTCTGCCAGACGAGGCGTCACTATCTGACTTCGGAGAAGGCCTGTGCATCTTGCGTTCCGTAGCTCCAGACGTCTTCTCTTCTCCTGTCCTTCTCGAGGCAGGGTCAAGCTCCGTATTCTTAGACTCTGTCACTGGTCTATGCAGACTTCTGGCCGTCTTCGTCTCAGGCTTACTGTCTGTACTATCTTGCGAACCGGTAGACAGCTCAGACGACTCCTCTTTCTGTCTCTGCCATTCGGCTTTCTGGCGAGACAAGGCTTCTCCCATGCCGGACGGAGTCAATGAAGCTCTACCGTCACCAGCGTATCTGTCTGAGAAATCGGCTAAGAACCGTATGTCTTCATCGGAGATTCCACTAGCCTTCTGAGACTCGGATGCGAGCCATGAGCCATCAGAGACATCACTGCCATCAGTGTCTGCAGGCTTGGACCTCTCAATCATAGAAGGTCGCGCGCTGTCCCTCTTGTCTTCTACCGCGTTGGACTTTGTGTCCCCAGGAGCAGACTTCTCGTTGACGTCAGGTCGGGCCATCGGAGACTTATGTCCTGTAGTCGGCTGGACAGGCTGAGACCGCAATGACTGAAACGCGGCAGTGTCAGCAGCGGGCTTAACCTGACCACTATCTGTGGAGTGAGCCGCTGACCAATCATCGTGGAATGTTCTGACTTCTTTCTCGACTTCAGCTGGCTTCATACTGAAGATGTCTGTAGAGGAGAACTTGTCAGCCATGTCCTCGATCTCCTGGTCCGGCACTCCCTGCTTCCTCATAGCGTCGATCGGGTCGCTCAGCATGTCTGTCGCTTTCGGACTGCTGATTCCAAGTCCCAGGGTCATAGCGTTCACAGCGAGCGCGTCGTTGGCGATCGTGCCAGCTGGGTTTCTACTGAAGCTCAGCTTGTCTTCGATCTCAGTCTTCTTCTCTGTGGACCATGGGCTGATTTCCCTGTTCGTCGTAGATCCAGACGACGTCGAAGAGACAGTCGGGTTAGTCGCCCTCATCGGCGTGCGCTTCTCAGGCATAAACACGTCTGGGATCTTAGTCAGATTCGTTTCCATCAAGACGCCAGACTGGTATGAGATAGGAGCCCATTTCGCGAACTTGTCTCGCTCGTTCTGCTTGGCCTCCTCAGGAGTAGCAGGCTCCTTGCCTTCATACGGTATAGCCGCATAATCGGTCTTTATGGCGCCGCTTACCTTGTCATTGATGTCAAGTTTATCGTAGTCGAGGACAGACGGGTTGAATGCAGCGGCCTCAGCCTTCTTGAATGGATCATACCTCTCATCGTCCATTAGACCGCCGCCGAACGACAACTGGGCGTCTTCGAAGTCTCTCTTGAGTAACGGATCACTTAGTTCTCTGATCTCATCAGACTGCCGTGAGATGTTATCGAACTTCAGCGTCTTATTAGCGACGTCGATTCCAGAACGGTCAACGATGTCCAGCCATGTGACAGCTTGCTTGACAGCCCTATCAGCCGAGCCGAGCAACGGATTGAGCGTAGACTGAGACCTAAAGTCTTCCTCAAGCGCTTTAGTCTTGCTCGTTGCTTTGTCTAGCTTATGCTCAGCCATAGCGACAGACGCCGCGTCATGGAACGCCTCGAACTCAGTCGGATTGTAGACATCCATGATTTCCGGTCGCTGCGCACGCGTAGCCTCCCGGTCAGCTACAGCAGCCTTCACTGCACTCAGATTGTCGTGAGCCTCTTTCTCCTTCTTTAAGTACTTACTGGCCTTCTCATCATACCTCTTCGCCTGCTTCTCGAATGTGGAGACATCGGCAGTTTTCTCTCTGATCTTCGTAGCCTCGCGTGCTGTCGGCAATTCGCCAGCAGCAGCCTCGTCTATCAAAGCGTTTCCAGTATCAACAGAGTGGCTGGAGATAGCGTCAACCACCAGTTTCTCTCGTGTCTCTATGCTGGAGATGACAGCCTCATAATGCTTGACGTCATTCTTGAGGGCGTCTTCTGGAGTGAGCCCTGACGACGCAGCGCGCTCTAACAGATCTTGCGAGTATTCTCCAGACTTCAATTGGCTCTTGACTTCATCTAGTTTCGATTGCGCTGTCGTCTTAGCCTCTGCCTCAGCCCTCAAGGACTGCGCGCCCTCGATAGCCGCCATCATCTCATCGCTAGTCTTTATGGCCTCAGCAGTCTTGAACAAGTCTTCGACTTTCTCATGATACTCATCGCCAGATAGCTTTCCAGCCTCATGCTTATCATGGAGATCTGTCAGCTGATTCTCGAACGAAGACTCCCATTCAGCAGCCATAGACTTCGAGCGCATGAATTCTTTCCTAGCGCTAGTCAACGCCTTATCAGCGTCCTTGCGCATAGCGGCAGCTGCTTCAGTCTGACCGTCCTTCTCAAGCTTGTCGGCTATCTCAAGGGTAGATTGCCACTTCAGTGTAGCAGAACGCATAGAGTCTTCGAACTTGCGGCGACCGTCAGCAGACTGCTCGCTTCGCTTGACGTCAATGTAGTCTTTGCCGAGAAGCTTCTCGATGGCCTTTTCCTTAGTAGCGGCCACCTCGTCTTTCTTCTGCTCTAATGCAAGCATGCCCTTGGCGTCATTCGCGTTAGAATCAATGACCTGCTTCGTCAGGGCAGCGGTGAAACGACCATGCTTGTCTTCCGTCATCTTAGACAATTCGTGCTGGGCTGCAGCGTAGCTCTTCCTAGCAGCCTTCAAAGCTTTATTCGTCTTCTTGACCTGCTTGTCGTCTCCCATGTCGATAGCGCTCTGATGGAGAATCTCCGCTTCTTCTACAGCATCCTTAGCCTTCTTCACCTTGTCGCCCTGGTTCAGGATCGCTTCGTTCTTAGCGTCCTCGACCTGATCGACTTTAGGCTGCCATAACTCTCGATAAGCAGTCGTGCCCTTCTGCATAGCGCCAGACTCAGCCAAGTCAGCACGCACCTGGTTCCAGTCTCCAGTCTGCTCGGCGATCTGCCAGTCTGCGAGCAACTGCTGCTTGTTCGCAGCGCTCATGACCATAGTCTGCAGTTGAGCGTCAGTCATGCCCAGGTTCTGAGACATTCCATAAGACATCACCGTTCGACCTGAGTTCATGACTGAGTCAGCGGCTCTAAGCGAGATAGCGCCCTTAGCGTTGATCGTCGGGGCTTCTGCCCTGTTGACCTGGATGCGGGCCATGAGCTCTTGCTGGGCCCTCATCTCACTACGTTCCCAATTCAGATTACTGTTTCTCCTAGCCTCTAACAGAGCACTAGTCTTCCCCTGACGGATCCTCACAGCCCTCGTGCGGTTCATTAGCACAGCAAGTCTCTCAGACGCGACTTGAGCCGGAGTCAAGGCGTCTTTCTTGAACTGGTTCAATTGGCCAGTAGACCTGGCTTTGTTGTAGCTTATCGCTGCAGACATTATCGAAGACACACTGTCCATGACAGTGCCCTTATGCCTGACACCATTGCTGTCTATGAAGTCTTGGCCTCTAGCCTTAGCCAGATCCATAGCTAATTCACGGTTCTTATTGTAGTTAGCGATGTAAGCGTCGTGAGAAGACTTGCTGCGGGCTAATTCAGTCTGCATACGCTGTAAGCTCATAACGTCAGTCTTACCCGCATACTTCTTGCGTATAGCGTTAACAGTGTCAGCGTATCTAGCGTTCTCGATGCGCATAGCATTGACAGCTGAACCGTCTTTGCCCATGTAGGAGTCAATCATCCGCTGCTGTATGCGGGCAGGAGTGTTCGGGTTATGGAACTGGCCAGCGAGAGCTGAACCGATAGCCGTGCCGGCAGTCGCGAGGAACATGTTCTTAGCGGCGTCTGTGATGCCAAGCAGGGTCGGGTCAGACTGAATATAGTCACTCACAGCGTCGTCAGCTTTGTTCCATTCGCCAGACTGGTCATCGACCTTCTTAGTCATCATAGCCAGTAGTTCCCCACCATACATCTTTATCATCAGCAGGATAGCGAACATCCCAGCAAACGTGGAACCCCAGTCAGCGTCAGATCCACTAACGACTTCTAGCATTATCTCTAGCGTCACGCACATGAACACTACAGTCACTACCCGCTTGATGCAGAGACCGAGAATCTCGAAGCCATACTGCTTCAAGCGCAGCTGGTTCTTGCCTGGCAGCAAACCGAGCAGCAGCATGAACGGAGAGCACAATAGCAGGACAGTAGCCATCAACGTGTACTCAAGCTTCTTCAGAGCCAGACCACCGATAGCAAGCAAGCCGAGGACACTGAGTGCTAACGCTGACACTCCCACTACGAACTTGTTGCCAGTCTTGCCAGACCATGCAGCGAAATGCTCGCTATCGCGGCCAGCGCCATTGTTCGGGCCTGCCTGTAAGTCGACAAGACGATAGATGTTCTTGTCTATAGTCTTAGTAGGCCTATCATTGTCTTCAGTAGTCGATGTGCCTGAAGTCTGCTGGTAGATCTGGTAGATGCCCCAGTTGTTGATAGTCGTGCCACCGCCCATCGGGACGCTAGCATTGCCTACAAGCTTCGCCACAGAGTCAGATACGTCGAGTTCTCCAGAACTGCTGGAGATCTGCTGGCTGCTAGCGTAACCATCAGCCCATAATTGGTTGATGTTAGTCCCCCATTGACCATAAGACCATGGAGTGACTACGAACGTCTCCCAGATACGACACTGTAGCGTGCGAACCTGCGCATCAGGGTTGAAGTTCGTGTTATTGCCGAAGATGTCATTGAATACCTTAGTGGCACTCACTGTCCCCTTAGGCGTACCAGTGACAGAGCACAAGACGTCGTTACTGCTACTCTGGAATATCGTGCCGATCGCAGCCCTCTCTAACGCTGTCGGCACGTCGTCTACAAGAGCCACCATGTTCTTAGGCGCGAATAGCAGCATGACGCCGAGACCGAACGTCAAGATTATGATAGCCAGCTGCTTGAACGATTCGATCGGATGTCCGAACACGAGCTTGCGCATCACGAGGAGCCCAGCGAACGCCATCATGAGCACTACCAGCTGGAAGTAGATAGTGTCCCTCAACTTGCCGATCCAGTCAACGATGATGTCTTTGACGCCAAGCTGGTCTAAGATCGGCTGGAAGCACCAGCCGACGATAGTGTTCAATACGATCGTCACGTTCTGAGACCAGCTGAGTGCAGTCTGGCCCCATCCATCGACCTTGTTGCCGACGAGCATGTCTAGGACATTGACTCCCGCGTAAGCTGTGCGGCGGGTGTCTACATACTTGCCTGACACGTCTTTGCGAGAAGACCCAAGCAGACCACCAACGATAGTAGGCCGCTCTGGCTGGTCACACTGCCAGCCTTTGTCTCCATTCGGGCCATACGCCTCCTTGCCTGGGTTCTCCATGAGGCCATTAGCGACAGCTTCTTTCACATCCTCGTCTTCTGGCGTGCCCTGTGGATTGCCAGAGGCGTCAGTGCAGTACAGCCAGGCTGACGCTGGGCGCTTAGACAAGTCGTCAGAGATCTGCTTCTCGATGTCTGCCTTGATCTTGTCCATGATCGTCTGGTAAGACGAGTTGACCTTGTCGTCTTTCCCTTGGACGACCTTGTCTTCGACAGCATTGTTCCACGCCGACACAAACGCGTCGTACTTCTTCTCAGAGTCTCCCTGAACGTTGTCGTACTGGGAGACGTCGAGACCTAGCTGCTTCTTGCCTACGTTCTCCAGCTTGTCCTTGTGCTCTTCTTTCCATTCGTCCCAATCTTGGGAGACACCGTTCAACTGCGATGAGCCTGTGCAGTTCTTGCACTCTGTGCGCGTGGGAGCAGGCGGTGGGGACAACTGAGTCCTCAGAGTAGCCTCATCATAGTTCAACAAGTCATCAGTGTTGTCCAGACTCTTCACAGAGCCCTCAGTTATCTTCTTCACCTTAGCGATGATGATCGCGTTCTTCTCGACCTGCGTCAAAGACCGGACACCATACTGAGTCTCAGATGAGAACGTCGGACGGTACCAGTTGCCAGATGTTATAGCCGTAGTCTCAAAGCTGTTCATGACGTTAGCTACGATCTTGTACATAGCTGAGCTGAGGCCTTCCGACATAGCCTTCCAGTATGTGAACGGGTTGACTGCAGCTATTATGCTGTCAAGCCAGTCACCGCTCTTGAACTTGTCTCCGACGTCATGAGACACGCTGCCAGCGAAAGCGCTGATTCCATCACCAACCGCTTGCCCGATCGTCTTCAGTCCCTGGCTGAACGTCATAGAAGACTTGAGGCGGACAGTAGTGTTGACTTTGATGTGATCCCACTCGCCATTGTACTCTGACCAATGCAGATTATAGCCGAATAGCTCTAGACCTGAATACTTGTCTGTACGAGCGCTGTTCTTCACTGGGACGTCATCAGTAGGCAGCAGCTCAGTAGCCACGCCAAGTCCGAACGGAGTCTTAGCGGTCTGACGGTCAGCGTTGCTCACGCCATGACCATCGAACAATGACAACAGGTCTTGCACGGCCTCCGTTCCAAGCCCGGGAACGTCACAGTTCCGATTCTTCAGAGTTGGATTCTGTTGTGTCTTCTTGTCTCCGTTCTCGATGTCGTCTAAGTCTGTGCAGTTCAGATAGTTAACTGAGTTGATGTCCCAAGCGTCAGCATGATCTGGCGTGTTGTCCAGATTGCTGGAGATGTAATAACCTGGCCATAGTCTCCTAATGACCATGCTGAACACGTCACCGAAGTTCTGGTCGTCTCCACTGCCGACTTGAGCACTACGGTTGTCTCCAGAAGCATTCGTAGTCTGGCTAGCCTGATCGGCAGTAGTCATCCAGTCATTGCCTGCTGTGCTCTTGTCCGGCGACTCTGCCGCGAAACTGTCTCCTGACTCCATCTGGGTGTTCTTGAAATCTCCGCCCAAGTCAGTCTGCTTCTTCTTCACGAAGCTGTCGTCATCACCATCATAGTATTTCTGAGAGTCAGCGTCGTCTTCCTCTGCAGACTCTGCTGAGGCTGTGAGCAGGCCGATGCCCTGCAATCCAGACGCTAGAGAGCTAGACGCGTCGTAGTCAAGTGAGCTCAAGTTAGCTGAACGCCTGTCATCTACAGTCAACGCTGCTACGTTGAGCATCACAGCCAGCATCATCGCCAGCACTAGCAACGAGGCGAGTATCTTCTTAGGCGAGAGACCACGCTGAGCGCTGACTACGCCTGCAGTCTCATACGAGGCTTCTCTCTTAGAACACATCTGCGGCCTCCACACGATAGCCTGAGTCTATACACATCTTACTGCAATTTGAGATATACGCCTTTAGCGCGGAATGACGCCTGACTTGACGCTATAGACGCTCGCCTCAGACTACCACATACATTACTGCCAATCATGCCTCGTGAGGCCATCTGGGAACGCCTGAGAATCGAATACCGCGAGATCGGTAGTATATTCACTAGATCTCGCGGTATTCTATTTCATGTGCAGCCAGGAAAGCCGACCACGGTATGGCACATCACCTGTGACCAAAACCAGCCTTAGAATCGATTAGAGCCATCAGCTTCGAAAGAACACGTAGCAGACTGCAGATCGTACTTGAAAGTCTTCTTGTCTGTGGTAGCCAGTTTTGCAGACTGCTCTCCAGCGTGTTCTACGGCGTCTGCGTCCATAGTCTTGTTGATCGACATGCAGCCGACCAGAGTGGCTATCACTGCTGCTGAGGCGATGATTCGGGTCTTGGGGATTTTTCTAATGACATCATTCTGTTCTGTCTAATCAGTGATCATGTCTGCAGATAGTCCTTATCTCGACGTTATAGACTGTATGCAGGTCGAACAGCACCAGCATACCAGACTGTAGATATCGCACGATTCGATCACATGGTCGTGAGAAGACGAAGCCTCGTCACCTCTTGCAGATGATCCCCTGCTATGGAGACATACACAGATGCATACACTGCATCAGAATCAGATGAGCCGGCCTACTGACTCGCGGCAGTCAGTAGGCCGGCTCAAGACCCGGACAATGATTGTCGATGACGTGTTATGACTCGTTCACAACCATCAGCACACCCGTGCAGGAGTCTGGACGTTCATGGCACACTATGCAGTCATAGCCCCATGTGAGGGAATCTTCCCGCCAGTAGTCTTCGATGTATGCGATCTTCTTGAGACCGAGATCAAACAAGAATCTCTCCGACCCGACTGTAGGCAATGTTGGTAGCTCCCCATCATCAGACTTCTTAGCCTTCAACATTAGCTCTACACGATTCACACCGTGCAAGCTCATTCGTCGCAACACGTTGAACGTCAGCATAGAGCCATAGCCACTTCCACGGTATGGTGTGCTCACGCAGACAGCGTCGATCACACCGATCGTGTAGTCGAATCGTCTGGTCGACACGATAGCGTAATGGAACAAGGCGAAGCCCACCGGCTCCCCATCAACAACCCTCAAGATCAAATAGAACTTCGGGTTCCTGCCAGGCGTGTTCTCTACGATCGAATTCCATAACGACTTCAACGCGCCCTTGCCCATAGATTCGTCTGCTATGCGCTTGACGTCTACTGGCACCTTGTCATACGTTAGTTCTCTAGTACGTCTACCAACAGCCATACTGCACCTCCTCGTCAGTCGCAGTCATGTGCTAATGGGGATTCGCTCAGCGCTCTCTTCAACGCATGGGCTGTCTTCGGTACGAGAGTGCGCACGGCGGGAAACAGTCTACGTTCGCCAGTCATCGGGTCCCTAGCTATTCTCTCTGGGATGACGCGGTTAGTGATAGTCACGATGCCTCGCAATTGGAACTCGCCATGCTCAGCTACCTCGTCTGCTGCTACCTGCTCTAATGAGTCAAGCATCTCCTTGACCATGCCCGAAGGCAGCTTAGTGTCAGCAGCTATCCTCCTGATCACATCTTGCCTGCTGTTCACATGCACTCCAATCCACGTCAATGACCATCTTAACCAGGGCTACTGGCGCAATTGCTCTCTCGCTTCGATAGCGTCAGCGATCCCACCAGCAGAATACAATAGGGAAATATCAGCCCACTGCGTTATCTTCTTAGCCACTTCTTCTTGGAGCTGGGTCTTAGTCATTCCAGCCCGGTCATCCTCTGCTAAGGCGACTCCCTGCTTCGTCAATTCTAGAGAGGCCCCTTGTGGGATCTCGACCATGTCGACTAATGGGATCTGCACTACTCCCGAGTTCACGTCTACTCTAGCATTCCAGTCATACGCAGCTCTAGACGCGATCTGCTCGGGCAGGAAGCGGACAGCGTTGTCTACCATGTCTTTAGGCATGTCAGCTACCCCGCCCTGCATGTCGTATTCTTCGCCCAGTTTCACTGCTGGATCGTATGGAATGAGTTTACTTGGATCGAAGCGGAGTATCATCCACTTGTGCTTCTTGAATCTGGAGTTAATGCTCATAATTAGATAATACCGTCTAACAGTATGAGGGGCACCTAGCCTAGGACGCCTACTGGTTTTCTACGAGCATAGTAGAGACAAACAAACAAGAAGAGACCATACCTAGAATCTATGAGTGACGTCAGTATGGCCTCTACGAGTCAGCGTAGCGCAAACAGCCGATCACTTAGCAGCAGCAGCGTCCTGCTTAGCCTTCCATGAATCATGGCGCAGAAAATGATTGTCTCCAGTGAGGGCTTGGTCTTTAGTCAACCACCTGGTGTGGTAACCATGGAAACCACCGTTGCCTTCGACTGGCGCATAATTGCCTTCTGAGATGTAGATTTTCCAGCCTGATGGATCGTCAGCTACTTTCTCAACGAACGCGACGTGAGTTGAACCAGCGAATGGTTTACCATGGCCAGAGATTATGTCTCCAGCGTGCGGTGTCTGATCCACAGTCCAACCAGGCTTCCCTTGAGCGTTAGCCCATATGTCTCCGCCATTGCCTTGAACCCAACTCCATCCCTGAGTGCCATAGACCATGGAAGCTCGGTTCCAAGCATACCACACGCACTGGTAGCCATACTCTCCATGAGCATACACGCTCTTGTCGTTGCCGTAGTCGCCGTTCTTGCATACGCCGATAGCATCACACATCCAGTCGAATCCGCACTTGCCCTGATCGCATTCTTTGGCTCCACCGATGTCGCCTGTAGCTCCAGATGAATCTTTACCGTTTATGCAAGCAGTATCGCCATTAGCAGACGAAGACCCATTGTCTGCGGTCGACTCACCATTCTCATCAAGAGAAGCACCTCCATTTGGATCAGGCTTTCCCATCTCAGGAACGTATCTAGACGTGTCTGACGATGGAGCAAACAGATTGTTCTGCTTGATGTATTCTGCCATGTCATCGGCTACACTGGTGATAGTCTCCACGTAGGAATTGTCCGTAGCGTAACCGGCAGCCTTGATCTCCTTGATGTACTGCTTATAATCATTAGGATACTGTAGAGCTTTATTGTAGATGGAGTTCTTGCGAATGAACTTACCGTATTCCTCCCAACCAGTCTTCTCATCAGATGGAGCTATGAAGGCAGAATTGATGTTATAGCTACCGCCGCTGGAAGTCTCTTCTCGAGTTCCCATGGTCACAGTCTCGCCTTTCCATGCCGGATAGGCTTTTATACCGAAGAAATTATGGTATTTCGAGGACAATGTTGATGAATTCCAACCGGACTCGACGGCGCCCTGCGCCAGAATAGCCTCATAAGGTATCCCGTACTTGATTCCAGTGTCATAAGCGTACTGACCATATTTCTTCACCCACGCTTCAACGGAATTAGATGGAGCGCCACCACCGTCAGATCCACCGCTACTGTCACTGCTACTATCGCTATCGCTTACTTGACTGCAGTCAATGTCAGATGGGCCGAACGTCTGCTTGATAGTGATGATGTTCAGCATCGTGAAGATCAACGCGAACACGATAGCTACCACGATCACCTGTGGTGGCGTGAATAAGAACACTATCGTGTGGACGATGTTCTTAGCGATAGCCGTCGCACGCTTAGCTAAGCGCATGACCTTATTAGCTATAGCTGCAGCGGCCTGCACCGCACGCTGCGCAGCGCTATTAGCCAGACCTAACGCTTTCCCACGGGCCCAGTTAGCGCCACGCAAGCCCATAGCGCCAGCCCACTGACCCATAGGCTTGCCGATTTTGTCTCCAAGCACTCCAAGCCCACGGTTAGCCACTCCCCGCAGACCAGTAGCGTTAGTAGCCGCCTTGAAGTCAGCCTGCTTGCCTCTGGCTTCCCTAGACGCCAAGCTGGCAGCCTTGTTGGCGGCCTTAGCAGCCTCCCAGTCTTCCTTAGACCCACCTGGTCCAGCAGCCTTCAAGTTAGCGGCGATCTGCTGCGCTCTAGCATGACGGGCTTCCCGCTTAGCCTGCTTGACGTCAGCCCTAGCCTCAGCCTTCAACTGCCGACCTGTGACAGCGTTAGTGCTACCATTCCCCGTCAGGGCCTGGATGTTTCGCTTGCCCGCTACACGCTCCGCAGCCTGCCGGATAGCGCCATTGCCTAGCAACGAGTTCACAGTAGCCTGCGTCTGAGACGAGGCTACGTCATACCCCTGCTCTTGCGCGGCCGCGTTGACTTTCCTAGCACGGGAATTCCAGTCTTCTCCAGCTTCGAACGGTTTGTCTAAGTCTACGCTGATCGACTTGTCATTAGGGTTAGAGCCATTGTTGATGAGATTAGCAGCAGAACTGCCCACACCATGCCAGCCTGCAGTTGGACCCATAGCAGAATAGACAGCGTCGGCCCTGCTGTCACCATCACCTGCTGTGGAACGGCGACTCATGTATCTCTTAGCGGCGTATGCGGCAGGCCCAGCCCCAGCCACTAACGCTAAGCCAGCGTCAACAGCAGCGCCTCTAGCGTCTACATGCTGCACACGGGTATGTACGTAAGTGCCATCGCTATTCTGTCTGACACCCAGCGTAGAAGGGCCAGTTGGTCTGATGATTCTGTGTTTCTTAGACTGCTGCTCAGTGACGTCTGGCTGCCCGCCAGTGTCTCCTCCCATCTCCTGTGTCGATGGTTCGTCTGCCATCTCACATCACCTTCAGTATGTCAGTAGTCCTCATCAGCATAGATCCAAGACCACGGTAGAACTGCGGCCAACCATCAACACCATCAGCCAGAGCAGGATAAGCTGGGCGCTGCTCGACGAACCCATCTCTCCGAGTAGACGCTATTTCAGTGATGGCCACTTGCTGGCCAGCCATGTTGTAGAACGAGTAGCGCACAGCCACGTGCGCTCTGTCTGCTTGCGTCAGAGTGCCAGCAGCCAGTTCTATAAGAGTGATAGCGGGGGGAGTAGTGTACGTTCCCGCTACCATGTTCCATGCCGTCTTGTCTTGCTTCCACATTATAGCCCACTCATTGTCCGAATGAACGTAATAGAATGTGAGAGAATGCTTCCCCAAGGCTAACCTGATAGTCAACAGGGACTGCATGCCGTCTAGCGCTAAAATCAGATCGGTCATGTCTACTACATTCGTCGTGAGCGCTGGATACCCCTCGTCATCGATCTCGAACACGCCAGCGTCAAGCAGCGCATTGTAACCTGGGACCGAGTACTGCTCGACAGTCTCCCTTTTCAAGCTCATAGTCTCGAGTGGGTACTGTCTACCATTGCTGACAGCATAGTCGACGCAGGCGTAGAACTCAGCCGTAGACAACTCTCGGGCTATCAGACCTGATTTCAACTTCTTCTTCACTTGCATCTACCGTCTCCCCTGAAGCTCATCGAATCTGTGATATGGTCAGAACAAAGCACCGACATCTATCACCGACCTGGCCTACGGAACTTGCTGGTGTCTACTCCCTTGTTCTTCGCTTCTTCCCCTGTCAGTCGACCGTACTTGTAGCCAGCCTGAGATCCGGCTTCCGGGCCAGTAGCGTCCCACTTAGCACCAGTTATCTTAGTGACGTCTCCTTCCGTCTTACCGTTATGCTGGCTACCATAGTCGATCACTGGCTTCACAGCATGGTTAGCAGCGTCAACAGCGTCCGTCACAGCGTACTTAGCCTGCTGGAATAATGACGGAGAACCACCATCATTCACCTGGCGTTCCGTCTGACGTCGCGTCTTCTCAGTCTCCCAAGCAGTCGTCTCAGCAGCTCTGTCAGTCTTCCTCTGGGCAGCAGCTTCCTGCCGCGCTGTCCGACTGGAATCGACGCCCTGCTGGAACCTACCGAACACGGTGTCAGAGTCATGGCCTAGTTCTTGAGTACTCGCGTCCTGCGTGACACTGTCTACAGCCGCGGCCGAAGCCTGACCGAGGCCATGAGACACCGCCTGTCCTACAGCGTCAAAATATCCGCCCTCTCCAGTGTAGCCCTTAGTGTCATCGCGCGCTGATTGGTAAGCTGCAGACGCAGCGTCCACTCCAGCCCTAGTTCCATCGATCACAGCCGACGCGCCTACCGCGGCAGCGTGACCGACCTTGTCAGCGGCGTCGCCAACAGCATACTGTGCTACGTTCAATCCATCGTTCACGCCCCACGCAGCCTTAGACGGCAACTGAGACACTGCTTCGCCAGCCTGCTGAGCCCATTCGTCAACAGTCTGGCCGTTGACTTCTACTTGGCCTACAGTGCCAGAAGCCTTCTGCGCTACTACTGATGCACCCCTGCCTGCTAACTGGGCTGCGCCAGCTGCTGCACGTGTCACTGCACCACGCTGCGTGTGATTGAAGTCCATGTCTCCAACTGGACCGTTCGTAGCCCTCTCTATGTTGATCTGGCCATCTTCTCCCATTAGACTGTTAGCATAGCCAGACATTTCTTCTACAGCCGCCATAGAGCGTCCCTTAGTGTGGAAGCTCATGTTGCGATGACGTACAGTGTCTAGATTAGCAGCGTTCACGTCTTGCTGGCGGGTGATCTGGTCAATCGCAGTAGACAGGTCATTCGCTTTGCTCATAGCCGAGTACTCGTTGCTAGCCGTGACTACAGCAGCGTCAGCAGTAGACTCTCTCTGAGACGCAGCTGTCAATCGATAGTCAGCGTTAGACACCACTGAGCTCACAGCACTGGCGTCACCGCCAGCAGTCAGAGCCTTGTAAGCGTCTTCGTTCGAAGCATCATCGGCTACTCCGGCCGCTTGCAGCATCTTAGCGCCCATAGCAGTAGTCTTGACAGCCGCCAGAGCATCAGCCTTGTCAGCGTCGATCTGAGCGCTCATGATGCCATCTAATGCAGCCACGCGACGCTTGTCGTCTTCTGTTAGCTGTTGGCCAGAAGCCTGCTTAGCCATGAGCTGCTTAGCGTAGTCATAGCTACCAAGGTTACGACCAGAGCCCTCGTACTCTGCCTTCAGTCTGGCCTCTTGGGCGTCCGACAGCTTCACGTCTTTGCCAGCCCTGAGAGCAGCCAGCGCCTCCGCAGACTTCACCTTGTCGGCGATGCCCTGTGCCTCAGCCACGCTAGCCTGCGCTTTAGCCCTGTCTTTAGACGCTGCAGTCAGTTCTGTTTGCGCTTTATCGACTCCAGACTTGCGGTCGCCTAGTTTCTCGGCTATCGCCGAAGCCCTATCTGCCCCATCCATCATGGCGATCTGAGCGGCGTCTTCAGCGTTGAGTCCTGCAGACTGCAGTTTCTGGACTAGCTGCGAGTTAGCAGCTCCCCTTGCGCTCTGCAGCGTCTTAGCATTCTCAGCGAGCTTGCTCTGGACTTCGTGACGGCGCTTGTCGTCGACCACGTCATAAGCCCTGGCTGCCTGCGCTACGATGCCAGTGCCGCGCTTGAGCTGCTGCATAGTGCTCCAGCCAGCCTGATCGCCAGCACCACGCATGCGGTGACCGATGTTCTTAGCACGCACCTTGTTGCGCTCTACCATGTTGTGAGTCATCGCGGTGAGGGCATTGACGCGGTGGCCGTCCTTAGTCTCGCCAGCCTTCCACTTCTGAGACTTGTCGTAAGTCTCATGCTGGCCATCGCCGGTGACGAAGCCAGCCGCAGCGCCAGCAGCAGTAGCCCCGGCCATGCGGCCAGCGCTATGAAGTGCCCTGTTGCCCATGTCTCCGAGCTTGTTCGAGAACTGGGTGCCACCGAAGTTAGCGCGACCGATCATCTTCAAGAACTCGTCTCGGTACATCCACATCGCGAGGGTCACGATGATCACGAAGATCAACGTAGCCCCAAGCCCACTGTTAGCACCATCGAGCACAGCTGAGTACAGTTCTAGCGTCACCATCATCCAGAGGACGCAAGCGAAGTACTTCAGTATCGCGGACACGATCTTCTCCACCCAGCCTAGGAAGATCTTCTTGCCCTGCCCTGGGACGATGCCTATCAAGAAGAACAAGGGGGCGAACGCTGTCAGCAATACGCCCGTGAACAGGTACATGATAGCGAGCGCAGAGGTGGTGATGAGCACAGCAGCGCCACCGATGCTCGCTATCACAGCGAGGACAGCGATAGCGAGCCTGTTCTGGCCATAAGACCCGATCCAAGAGTAATACATGTACTGGAGGTCTGAGCTTGTAGTCTTATCGTCACCTGCTCCGGCTTTGTAAGCCTGGCTCATAGCGTCGACCACGTACACCCAGTCAGAGTACACTTGCTGGTTAGTCTTGATAGCCCCGCTCCTATGGTAAGACTTATCGCAAGCATGGATGTTGCTCATGAGGTTGAGCTGGTATAGCGCCATGTTCGAATATGAGTAGCCAGTGCTGGAGTCAGTGCAGATGCTAGTAGGCTTAGAGTCAGCAGCATACATGCCTACTTTGATCTTCTGCCAGTAGTCTAACGTGTCCGAGTTGTTAGCGAACAAGGGCCCCGCCGTGCCAGGGCCGCCGCCAGTGTTCAGATTCTTGTAAGAGGTGCCGAACTGGCCGGCTACCCATGGTTGGAACACGAAAGCTTCCCAAGTCTTGCAAGACGCCTGTTTCGCTACTAGGGCTAGTGCCCTGTCTACCTCTACTTCTCCAGCGTCATCAACATAGCACTCGGTGTTCTCCTTAGGCGCAGTGTTCGGGTCACTAGACTCTGAAGACATGCAGTTCACGCCACTCACGCCCATCACGACGCAACCGCCTAGGGTGGTCCCCACTCGCATGGGCAACTGGGCGATCAGCAATGGGTTGCCCATTAGCAAGATGCCAGAGCCAAAGATGATCACAGCTGTGAAGATCCCGCCCAATGCTGACGTGAGCTTCCGCTTAGCCAGGCCAGTCCACGCTGCCCAGACGCCCACGGCAGCGAACGCCATGACTGACAAGCCCATGTACAAGCCTGAGTACAGTCTACCGATGATTCCGCCGTCAGATCCCTGTCCGCCGTCTCCCGCGATGACAGCCAGCAGGTTGATGCACATCTTGCCGTCCTCGTTCTTGGGATCCTGGCAGATGAACGTTGGGTCTACCGCCTTAGTGACGAAGATCGAAGTGAAGTTGCTGACGAGCCCGGCTGTACCGAGCACGGTGCCGCTGATCATAGTGATGAGTGCTCGCATAGGGCAGCCGATGACAGTGTGAGCGCGTTTAGAGGCGTCTGTTATGTCTGACCCCAGCCTATCCTTAGCAGCGTTGTCCCCACTCACGGCGAACAGATTGTTCTTGTCTTGGGCTAGCGAACCGGGGTCTCGAGTGCCGTTGTATGTAGTCCAGTTCAAGACGTCACCATACAAGTCTTGCATAGACATCTTCGCAGAGCCATCGGCTACAGCGTTCGCGTCAGACTCTAAGACGTTGCCTATAGACTTCCAAGACGTGTTGAGGCCTAAGTCTCCGCTCAGCGCGCAGGTGATGTCAGCGAAGCCTGCGTCTGCCCTCGACGCTGTAGACACTGTCATGAACGACAGCGCTAGCATGAACATGGCCGCGAGCATAGCTAAGATCTTCTTCGCGTGCAACGATGCGCTACTCGCGGCCACGCGGGCCTGACCGCTGTAATACGATGACTTCCTGACGCTCACGACGCTGACTCCTCTTGCCCTAGACGGCGCACTCAATACTGTATGACGGATATACGCCGCTAACCGCGGATAGGCCTCGTCTCGCGCCTAACAGTATGCTGCCCAAGAAGTCAGCCCCATCATAGAAGGAGGCTGCGGCGAGCTAAACGCTAGCACGCCGCAGCCTCTGACGCCGATCAGGCTATGACAGACTGATCTCAGTAGTCTGCAGTAGACCTGCCCCTGCTCTGCCGGAATCGGCCCCTGTTAGCGTCACTGCCGAACTCTGTGAGCAGCTGGGCTGCCAACTGCGCGAGCTTACTGCGTTCAGAGTGGGTGAAGTCGATGTGCGCGAACTCAGGGCGTCCCTTCAGCCTCTGGATGAGAGACACGATGCTCGTTCCAGAAGACAGATAGGGGTTGTCTTGCTGGTCCATGTCGAACGTGAACACGATCTTAGAGTTCTCGCCTAGCCGGGAGATCACGTCCAGCAGGATAGACCGGTCTAGAGACTGAGCGTCATCAATGATCACCAACTGGTTCTCAAGAGTCCTACCACGGAGATACGTGAGCGGCTCGACGGTGATGACGCCAGCGTACTTAGCCTCGATAGCGGGAACTACCCTGCCATCAGGCATCTTGACTGTACTCATGTCATTAGCAGCCTCGCGGACAGTCTTGTCTTTCGCTGCAGCAGACTTGCCACGACCCTTGTGACGGAGCTTATCGTACTTCTTCACGTCGTCCCACACTGCTTGCGCCCATGGCCTCATCTTCTCGTCAGTGTCGCCTTTCAAGAAGCCCTGCTCCTGGCCACCGACAGCGTACATGCTACGGAACACTGTCACCTTAGAATACAATCCACGTTCGACGCCATCTAGACCATACGCGATAGCAAGCAGTGACTTGCCAGCGCCTGGGACGCCGCCCAAGCTGACGATCTGAGTCTGCGGATCGTTCAACCATCGGCAGGCAGCCCGCTGTTCAGTGTTGCGGCCATACACTGGACCGACGCGCTCGCCAGCCAGATCCGCTTCTTCGACGTAAGTGTCTCCGTCTTTCACCATGAGTTCATGCAAGCCTCCCTGCTTCACTTTCACGAGTGAATGATAGGGCACCGTGTTGAGCCCTAGCTCGTTGATCAATTCATCGAACTCCTCGTCTTCCACATGACCGATCTGGAGGCCACCGTCTACAGCAGTCTTAGCGTACTCGCTCGAGTCTAGGTCTACGTCCAGCACACCAGTGAACTTAGCGTCTTGCTTAGGCTCGTAAGGCCTCGCGCCGATCTCCTCGAACACGCTCGCGATGAAGCGCAATGGAGCGTCATTCGTGATGATCTCCACGTCTTGGCCAGTCTCCGTCTTCAGATTCTTAGCCACGGCTAAGATCTTGCGGTCTGGGCTAGACTCGTCACGCAAGTCTGAGATCAACGAAGACTGGTCGGTGTGGTTCACCTCTACCCTCAGAGTGTTGCCATTGCCAACGTCTACGCCTACCCGACTCATGTTCACACCTGGGTTAGCCCGACGCAAGTCGTCTAGCCTCCTGATGACTACCCTAGCCGCGTAACCGCGACCATCAGGCTTAGAGCGGTACTTCTCCAGCTCTTGGTAGACTGCCAACGGCATCACGACGTCCCTGTCCCCGATCTTCGAGAACACCTCGTCTCCAGTTCCAAGGTACACGTTCGTGTCTACGATCGTGATGATCCTCTTGCTTGCAGTCTTAGCCTCCCCGTTCGCGTCTCTGATTGGCTGGCTGGTCTTCTTGTTCTTCTCCGGCAAGTCGCATCCTCCTCACACGCCGGCTTATAGTGGCCTAGGTGGAGACTACAGTACCGCATACTGCTGTCATCGTCTCCAGTGAGAGTCAGACTATGGAGGCCTGTTGATCTTCTCGCTCATAGCGTTACCGACGCTATCGCTGGTCATGTCCCCTAACATGAGTCTATAGTACCCAGACTGTCAGCGTCGGATGTCTACAAGCCCAGCGTGACGCGATCTGGAGTCAGACAGGACTATCACCGCGCAGCGGCGCTTCCTGACTACAGTGTTCTGCATGACCGGGCAAGACGGGCATAAAGCAGCTAACACTACTGGAGACATCGAACCGACGAGCGCTTGAGTATGCCATGCTACGCCTAAGCCAGACACCATCTTCGCAGACTCGTCATCAGCACTGGTGAGCAGCACCACGTGGACCCCAACAGCAGGACCATGAGCCAGCACGTGCTCTAAGTCTCGCAAGACTGCATCCAACGTCGACTCTCTGCGCAGCCCACCGACGAGGCTGTCTAACCCGTCTATGACTACTATTGTCTTCATGCGGGAAGCAGTGTCTACCCGCGCAGCCAGATCTCGTATGAAGGCACGGCGTTCTCTATGACTCTTCATGAGATCGGTGCGCACTACGTCAATAGCCGGATCAAACGACATCATCTCGAGCAGATCGAGAGCCTGCTTGCTTTTCCCAGGCTGATAGGCGAGGAGGACATGAGAATTTGGATCATCATCGAACCTGGGCCATAGCATCGTCCCGTCTCGCCTGAACAATGGCTGCATCCACATGCCATAGTCTACAGCGACAGCCGACAGTCGAACATTGAGGTCATCCATGTGGTCTCCCCTCTAGTCAGACAAGCAGTTGAGCTGGTCGAACAATTCAAACATTCATCTAACCCATCTGCTTTGATGAGATATCGCTGTCGACTATCGTCCGAGACTGCTCGTCTACGTCTACTATGGGCTGGTCAGCGAGAACTCGTGAACTTGCAGTAGTTCTCGCTTGAGAGAACCATGGAACGTACCCCACTCTGAGACTCTTAGAATCGAATGCCTCGAGAATCGCAATAAATACATGCGATCTCGAGGCATTGAGAATGATCAACTCGCAGAATAACCGCACTTGGTATAGCACATCATCCATAGCCAAGATCGGCTTTAGAATCGAAGATAGCCCGCTTGTCTGTCTTCTCGTCTTCTCCTCGAGATTCGAGATAATCGTGCATGTACGTCATAGACGACGGGTACTGCAGATAATGGGAGTACAAGAGCCAGCTGGCAATAGCGGGTTAGTAGACCACATGGTGGTTTTCTCCTTCTGCGTGTGAAGCGTCCCCCGAGGGAGGCTTTGCTTACAGAACCGGTTCACACCGATTCCCTGTTTTCACTTACAACGAAATAATGCCATCGTTGGCAGTGCTTGCACAAAGATCACCAAGAGTTCTAATCTCGGCGTGTCACAGACGAGACGCCAGCACACGGAGCGGTAAGCCTGGTCTATCATAGGGCAGTGACGGTCGCGATACTAAGGCGAGACAGCCACGACGCTTAATTCTTGAGAAAAGCGTCGTGGCTGCTGACAGCGTGCAGACGGGGCCGTCAGACTCAGTCAAGCAGGTCCATCTTCACTCCAAGTCGTTCCTGGATAGCCTTCTTAGCGTGGATGTACCTGGCGTAGAAGCCTCCCTCGTCTCCTCGCGAGCCAGCGTCGTCTAGCATGACTACACGGTCCGCGAAACCGGCTGCCTCCACGTTCTCCATGAGAAGCTTATGGAAGTCGTACCTACTGTCAGCCCAGTCCATCGCCCTGAAGCCATCATCCACATACTCTGTGATCGGCGGGATGACTAAGATGAGATCTGGGTCTTCTCGCGCGATGAACATCTCTGAGACTTGCTCCCACTTCTCCTTGTCTTCAGGTGGCAAGTACATGGTAGCGTAAGTCTTAGTGACGACAGCGTCCGTGTCGAAGAACACGATGCCCTGGTTAGCAGGAGACTTGACCTCAGTGCAGTTAGCGCGGTCTTGCCCCTCAAAGAAGCTCACGTAATCGGCTACAGTGAGCTCGTCGTCGTCGATGTTCGCCTTCTCTTCGAACGTGCGGGCGTACTCCTCTGAGAATGGAGCAGAGATAGATCGGGCGAGCCGGCGTACTAGCGTCGATTTGCCTGTGCTCGCAGAACCAATCACCAGCACTTTCTTCGTGAACGCCCGACGGAACACCCGGTTGATGAGATTCCAATGCTCGTATGGGTCTTCTCGGATCATAGTCGCGCTCACTGGAATCCTAGAGCGGTCCAGCTTGCACACGACCCATTCCTCGTTAGGGAGCGCCCGCTCAGGCAGTAGTCTCTCCAACCATGGGATGTAGTCGTCATCGCCAGTGTACACTGTGAACACATGCTTAGCGTCACGGTCTACGACGCCGCTACGTACAGTCTCCACGAACAAGTCAGCCCACTGAGGCCAACCGTTCACGACAGTGTCGACGTACTTGGGGATGTTGTTCTCATTGATCTTCGCGACGTAGATCTCCGGCTCGTCGTTGAACGCTTCCCTCATGTAACGGAAACGGCGCTCTAGCGGAAGGCCGACTTTGTCCCCACGATCGCCGTCATAACCACTCACGATCACGATAGCCTCACCATTAGACGACGCAGCCTTGTAGATCTCCTGCTGATGGCCTACATGCAGTGGCGCGAACGTGCCGAACACGACTCCGATGCGCTCGCCTGTCAGCTTGCGCTTGCTCAGATTCATAGTCTCCATTTCAGTCGTCTCCTTTCAGTCTGAGGTCTGGTCATCAGCGTGTGCAGTAATCTCGTCAGCTACCGTGGTGACCGTGACCGGCCAGACGCCAGCACGACGGATCTTCTCAGACAAGATGAGCGCAGCGCTGACAGCACTCGTGAGGTCACCACGAGAGAGCAGCTGGTCTAGGGTTCTGAACGGCACCCAGCCAGAGCGCACGACCTCGTCCCCGTCAAAACTGACGTCTCCCATCTTCACTCCACCTCGTATGTCTACTCGATAGCACCACGCTGTCTCGTCAGTGAACCCCTGAGAAGACATGAGGCCGTTCTTGAACACGGGCTCCATAGCTGAGACGTCCACGATCACGCCAGTCTCCTCATGGAGCTCTCTAACAGCTGCCACCGCAGCGTCTTCACCATCATCTATGAAACCTGCAGGCAGGCCATAGCACACGCTATCAGCGCCAGCGCGGTACTCGCGCTCTAGCATGTACTTGTCTGTCTGCACGTCATGCGCCAGGATGCAGACGACTGGTGCATGCTTCACCACGTCTCTGCCTACGATCTTCCCGTCAACAGCGGCAGCCCTATGCTCGACTTCGAAAGCCGGACCAGACCACACGGTCTCGCGGCCCATCATCTGTGTTCTGACGCTGGGGAGCACGTCTGCAGTCTGCATGCTGTCATTGATGCTTGCAGTCATCTCACTCAGCCTCCACGTCAGCGCCATCTGCAGTCTTAATCTCCTCACCAGAGTGGAACCAGCACCAAGTGCCATAAAGCGCGTTAGCGAGCATGGCGACCTGAAGCACGAGCATAGACAGGGCAGCCGGCCCGCCAGCAGCCAGTTGGTTGCCCCAGATGATGACATTGATCACATCCACGGCGATCCACGCTGCCCACTGAGAACGGTAACCGAACGTCATCAATGTCTGACCAGCTATTCCCAGGGGGAGCAGAGCGCCGTCCAACCAAACCTGGTTGCCTTCAGACTTCATGCTGATAGCAACTACGACGAAATACAAGACGATCGTGCCGATGAACGCGATCACTGCCCGCCAAGCTTCCATCTTGCGGGCTTCCACGTGATCGTCCACGCCATCAGCCTGCTGGTTGATCTGCTTCTGCCAGAAGTAGACTCCGACCACGTTCATGACCACGTAGAACGACTGGCTGAAGATGTCTCCAATGAGCCAATTCTGGATGGAGATGACGAGCCACGCAGCGCAGGCGATGAAGCCCCACACGTAGTTCGTGAGCCGGCCCTTGTTCACGAGGACAAGGGAGAAGATCGTGAACACTCCCGTGACGAGGCCGATCCAACCGTTAGCGCTATAGTCTGCGCTCACGATGAATGCAGCAGCCTGCACTCCCACCAGCACAGCGAGCAGAGCCCATTCTCCCGGCTTCCAGTCTGTGAGTTCGCTCAAAATGTTCCTGGGATTCAGCGCATACTTGAGCCCATCAATGAAAATCTTTGCCTTAGACTGCTTGCTGGCAGCCTGCGTGTTGACGTCTGCTATTCTATCCCTCGTGAGATCCATAGTCTCATCTTCCCTTCAGTGTGTAAAGCCCGTGAGCCTTGTTTACTAAATGGCACCGTATCCAACGGTGTGAGACTATCATATCACGACGAGGAGTGCTTGCACAACACTGTCTGCCAGCGTGTCGTGAGACTCGTGCCACGTATCGTATACGCCAGAGTAGTCATTCCCCGACCACGACGCAAAAGGCAGCGGGAAGCAAACTTGGTTTTGCTTCCCGCTGCCTACTTACACTGATTATGCCAGACATCAGGAGTTTACGCTACTTCCGTCAGTTGACGGCAGTCTTGCTCCAAGAGGCGATAGCCCTGGCCTGGATGTTGTATCTCTGGATAGTCCAATTCCTATCGAACATGCCCATCACGAAATTGCCTGACCAGTCATGCACGACGAGGTTTATGGTGTTGAAGCGCTGCGCCGAGCCAACGGTCCCCTGCTGCCCTGCGTTCGTCTTGTCATCATTGTCGACGCCTTTCGAGCACCAGACTTCGATCGCGAAATTGTCTGTGTTATTCGTTCCATCTAAGCCAGCAGCGTAAGTAGACGTGTCGTTGTTGTCTAAAGCGTCTTGCACAGTCTTGTCTCCAGCGACTGTACGCATAGCGTCAACGAATTTAGCGTCGTTCCCAGCAGCCACGCCAGACTCAGTCTCTCCAGTCATGCCGCTGTCGTTGTGCACGCCATGACCCGCAGAGGATACTCCGCCGCTCACGTTAGTGTACACGTCGTCGGCGTCAGACTGATAGTTGCGACCGGTCTTCTCCACATAAGACTGCACTGCCAACAGGACAGCGTTAGCCCTGTCTGCCCTGAAGCCAGCCTTCTTGCCACTGACTACAGTCCAGTCTCCGCTTATCCAACGGGCTATGTTCGTCTGACCACTGACTTTGTAATGAGCGGTGTCTGGCGTATGGGGGTCGTTCTCGTCTGTCAACGACTGGCCACAAAGCAGTGAGCCAGAGCCATCTTGCGCCCTGATAGCCGCCTGCGTAGACTCCTGCGCGATAGCCCTGTATTCGCTCAACACGGCCGCGTTCTTCGTGAAATCGATCGCCCAGCCTGTGAACAGTAAAATGAATGGCATAGCTGTGATGATGACGAAAGTAGCAGAGTCAGCTGCTTCCTTCCGCAGTTTCCTCATGAGCCTATTGAAACTGGCTTTACTCATGTCCCTAAACCTCCTAGCCACGTTCCAATAGCCTAATCCATCGTGACTTCAGACTGCGCTGACACGACGACGTCACCCTCGTTCCAGCCAGACTGTGTGATCTCAGCGTTCGCGTTCTGGATAGACCCATCACTACCGGAAGCCTGGCCACTCATCATGAAGTCGCCGCCTAGCAGCCCAAGGGCAGAACCAGGGAAGCCCTCGTATTTGTAGTGAGCAGCGCAAGACACGGCTTGTCCGATCTTCACGGAGCCACTAGTCTTAGGGTTCTTCGGATCGGACGGATCGCTGACGCCGCATTTGATGTTGGAGATGACGATCTGAGCGTAACCGTTGTTGCCTACGATCTGATTCTTCACGAGACAAGCTACGAGATCAGTGCCATAAGCGCTATTGCTGATCCCAGATCCACTGGAATGAATAGTATCAGATGGAGTAGCACCGCAAGTCGTGCCGTAAGCCTTGATCAAAGCGTTAGTGCCATCATTGTTAGTGCCGCCGAATATAGCCACTGTTCGGGCGCCATCACGTAGGTCTGAGACTAACAAGGTCCTATCCTGCATGAAGATACCGAAGTCTAGTATCGTCATAAGGATAGCCCATAGCAGCGGGAACGCTATCATCATAGTGATAGTGTTCTCAGCGCGCTCAGACCTGAGCTTCTGGCGCAAGCCCGTCTTGACGCCATCGAAGAACTTCCTCATGTCCGTCTCCTCGTAAACATGTGTAAATACCTATTAGCATAGCAATATAAAAGGGGATCTGACGAAACGCGGTCCGTCAGATCCCCTCTTATCTAACTGTCAGCGACACTGTCGACCGGCGACTATGTCACTCAGCCGTAGCGCGGACGAACGTCACTTGGAAGTATCCACGCTTCGCTACGCCGGACTCGCCGTCCTTGCGGAACGTGCGGTCATCCACGTCATCGCGACCAGAGCCAGACGAGTCGTGGTTCAGCTCAGTAGTGTCTGGAGACGGTGTCTTAGTGTTCTGCTGAGACAGGCACTTGCCGTCCACCTTCGTAGCCACAGTCTTCCAGTTGACGCCGCCAGTCGTGTTGCCGTTAGGCGTGCCCTCACCGGTGATGCTCACAGTGTCTGGGATGCTGACGTGGTTGTCCGCGTCGTACTCCCACTTGACCTGGAACTTTAGCGGTAAGCCAGATTCAGTAGCCCAGGCGCTCTTGATCTGGAAATCGTTCACCGAGCCGCTCATGACGACGGAGACGCCATCCGTAGTGCCATTCGACGTGGTGGTCTGCGTCTGGTCAGCGTAATCCTTTTCGCCTAGATCGTTGCCAGTGAAGATGTCCTTGTAGGTGCCGCTTTGCTTAGCCTGCATCTCAGTCAACTGCTTAGACGTGTCTACGCCAGAACCGTCTTCCTTCTTAGCGAACCAAGTAGTGCCGTTCGGGTCACGAGTCACTGTGGTCGACTTAGCCAAGTTACTGTTGTATTCAGTGTTGTAGCTCACCTGGCCAGCAGCAGTGCCACCGTTCACGGGAGCATAGACGTCCACTGTGAACTGGTTCCACTCGTTGTTGCGGAAGAACACCATGTTAGCAGTGTTAGTCGCCTCCGAGTCGTCAACGATCACGCCTTTTGGATTCGTAGCGCGGACTTTGACGCCGGTAGCGCCACTGCTGACGTCAGACGGAGTCGGGTTCTTGTCCTTGTCAGTGACGTTAGACTGCAGCGCAGCAGCAGAGGACTGAGTCTTGTCAGGCGTGCAGTCGAACGGGCACTCCTTCGAGTAGATCGGGTCCTTCGAAGCGTCGTAACCATGGTAGTACTTGCCGCTCGTCACGTTCACGTAAGCAGCAGCAGACTGGCCATCCACCTTGCCAGAGCCCATCACGTCAACAGCCTTCAAGCCTTCCACCCAAGTAGTGCCATTGATGCGCGTGCTGGCCATGACCCTAGGGGTGATCTCAGCGAGAGACTTCCAGCCAAGCCTGTCAGCGTCATCACGGGAGATGACGCCAGTGTGAGCAGTCTGGCTGAACTTAGTGTTCACGTCCACCTGCAAGATCTTGTCTCCGCCTAAGCCGAGGGCAGACTGCTGGCTACGGACCTTGTTCACGAAGTCGTTGAAATCAGTCTGGTCGCAGTTCATGTTCACGAAGTCTTGGTAAGCCACCGTGACGATGCTCTGGAACCTGTTGCTTACTGGGTGCAGCTGGCTGTTCAGTGTAGACTCAGCCGCGCCATGCAGGGGCATTCCATTCTGGAACGCCTCCTTGCCACCCGGCCGCCACATCAATTTGAGAGCACCGGTGTTATGCCCGTTCTGGCTCTCAGCCGTCCAGGTGCCCAGAATGTCGTTCTGGAAAGCCCAGTCTACAGCCTCGCAGTTCTTCTGCGAGAGCATGTCTTTGTTCTGCCCCACGTCATTAGCTGACACTTCGACGCCACCGCACTTGAACTTAGTCACGTAGCCACGATTGAAGACAGCCGTGAGCTCACGAGTCTCGCCACCCAGGTTCATGTGGTTCTTGAGGGCCTTGATGTCCGCAGACTCTTGAGCGTTAGCTTCTATCCAATTCGCTGTCGTCGAATAATAGCCGTTAGTGTAAGGCTCACCACCATAGAAACCATGGTCACGGCCATCAGCAGTAGCGTGAGTGTTGCTGTTGTTGTAGTCGTCTCGCATGTCTATAGTGTTTGCATGCTTGGGGGCGAAACCAGGCTTAGACTGACCGATGTAGTCGCACTTGTTGTCATTGTTGCTCGACCAATGGTCGGTGACGTCAGGGTCCACAGACCAGCCTTCAAGGCCCATGTCTTTAGCAGTGATCACCTGGCCCTTCTTGCACTCCTTCCAACCGACGAACTCGAACCAGTTCGACTTGCGGTAGAAGTATTTCACGTCAGTAGTCTTGCCCGTGAGCGTGGCCTCCTTCTTCGCCTTCACGATCTTGTAGATGCCGCCCTTAGCGTAAGCCTTCAAGAAATCGTCCTTAGAGTCAAAGTCAGATCCCTTGAGCGTGATGACTACCCCATCGCTGGAAGACTCGTCTGTCGACTCGCCGCCAGTGTACTTCTTGTCAGAAGAACCAGCTACGTCTCCGCCAAAGTTGTACTTGATAGTCATCTTCTGAGTCTCGTCGCATGACACGTTGCGGGCTTCTTCTAGCTCACTGAGCTTAGCGTCGTCATTAGCCCAGTCGCCTTTGAAAGGCCCATACGTCTTGCCAGACGCAGACGTCCAAGTACCGCCAGTCTGAACAGCGTCATACAGCTTGCCGTAAGGAGTCTGGTACTTAGTCGTCCTGGTAGTGCGACCCTTCACATAACCATCGATGCCGGTAGCAGTCATGTAGTAATAGGCTGCGCATGGAGCGAACTGATGGCTGCTGATCTTGTTAGCAGAGGCGACGTCGACACGCTTGTGAGGAGTGTAGACAGGGTACCAACCCTTAGACTGATACTGGAACTTGCCGATAACGACCAATCCTACTGATGTTTTCGTGCCAGTTCCACGTGCAAGATTAGCCTCAGTCAGAATACCGGCAGAACCAGTCACTGGTGAGCATGTGTTGATGGTGTTGTTCTGAACTGAGATGTCTCTGCAGCCGATCGCCACATTAGGGTCAGCTACAATTCCATACGGCGGCGCGCTCGTCCACCAGCCCTGATAGAAGTTAGCGCCGATAGCGACTATGCGCGGATTGCTGCATGTCTCTCCCTGGCTCTTAGCGATGTCCTGGCATCTCTTCAAAGCCTTGTCATAAGCGTTGGGATGCTCGTCCATGTACTTGTTGTGCTGGCTACTCAGAGCTTTAGAAGCGTCATCATACGTCGCCCAGTCTCCTGTCTTCCAGTAGCTTGTGACGTCTGAGAAGTCTCCACTTCCATCGCCAGAGCTACCATCAGTGCCATCACCAGCGTAAGCAGGCGAGACCATCATGAAGACAGCCACGACAGACGCAAGTACGCCTGCGATGAACAGGAGCAGTCTCCTGTCGACTAATCTCAATCTACTCATCTAGTTACCTCCTCTCCGATCATTGCTCTACTGACGTAAGCAGAACGCGACGCTGAGAATTCGAGTCACCGTAATTGACCTTGTAGTCAAGTTGTATGCTCTTGTCCTCAGTTATGACCTTCTTAGCTGCGCCAGCCGTCGTCTTGGCCGCTTCCGTATCAGGAACTTGACCACTGTAAGTGACTTGACCATAACAAGTCACGGTGTCTTCAGCTGCGCCCTGGACGTTGAAGTCGCAGTCAAACGCTGTCACAGTGCCTACTATCGGATCGCTCGCGAGCTTACCAGCGTACTTACCGCCATAATTGTCCTTGTTCCAGTCAGCATACAGGTTGATCTTGCTATGGAACGTCTCCTCGTTCGTGAAATCGACGTCTGAAGACATCATGTCTCGAAGATTCTGATACTCGCTAGCACCATTCACGTCAGATCCAGAAGCTGATCCACGATCATTCTGCTGCATACCAGTCCACTGCCCGTACACCGGGTTCACGAGACGCTGGAGGTCATCATAGATCAACGGCATAGTGTTGTCCATCGTGATGTACGAGTAGTCTGGGTTGATCGTGCCGTCGTCATTGAAAGCCTTAGCCGGGTCAGACGTCAAGTCTGGGTTCGACTGGCTAGACGGCAAGGCCATCGCAGCGTTAGCAGGCGCAGCCTCGATAGCAGCAGCGCTCGCCTGCTTCTTCTCGTCTTCTGTCATCTCCGTGTTAGGCTTCTGATAGTATTCTGGGATGCCCAGCTCGCTCATGAAGCTGTCGTTGTCAGCCACGTTAGTAGCGTCCGAACCACCATCAGACTTGCCGATAGCACTGCTTCCAGTACTGGAGTCATCGACGATTTTCTTGTTCTGAGGCTTCGCCGCGAACCAGATAGCCACGCCGAGCAAGGCTACGACGAGCACTACGGCTATGATAGCCAGCAGCCACTTCAAGTCTCTCTTCTTGCCGGCAGCCTCGTCCTCCTCGTCGTCTTCGCCTAGAGCTCCGGCGATCTGGCTCTGCACGTCTTCGTCAGACAGCCCGCCAGTACTGTTTTCTTTCGCAGCAGCGAACGGGTTAGTCGACGGTGCAACAGGAGCGTTAGCCGCGTCTGGACGTTTCAAGCTCATCTTCTTCCCTCCCGTGAAAACTCAATGGACATACTAATATATGACATATACGACTGATGACCAACAAACAGCCATCTAACGCGATTCTGGCGCTCCCCGTTCAAGGGGAACGCCGAGATCTTCTCAGGACGACGTCTCCAGTCGCCCGAATCGTATCAAAGCATTGGAGTCTGACGAATCAGACTAACTTCGAGATGGCGTTTTCACAAGAAAGCGTAACTGAAGCCAGCCCATACCACCCACACGACGCAGGCGATAACAGCTAAGATGACCAACAGTCCGACTACCGACTGCAAGCCCGCGAGAACACGGCGGTTGTCATAGCTCTTGTTCTTCAGCTTGCGGTCAAGCTTAGTCTCATCGTGCTTGTCTTCGACGTCAACAGCCTCGCGTGCAGGCCTGTCGTCCCACTCCTGCTTGTCGAGGAATGGGTCAAAATCTAAACCAGCCATCTCTAAGTCTCCTTAATAGAAATCTCGTCATAGGATCATGACAGTGATAGGCGACAGTCTGACTATCATCTCGCTGTCTGGCTTTCGTCTGCGCTAGTGCTGCCGGCAGCGTTGTCGCTATTCGCTGCAGACTTGTCTGTGATCTGGTTGATCAATGGGTCAGAATCATCAGACTTGATCTCTCCGATGACGCTAGCAGAGTCGACCACGTAGTACCGGCCAGGCCTGCAGCTGCCTTCGACGCACTCCATCACATACTGGTCCGTCAGATACCACTTCGAGTCTTCCAGAACACTGTAGTTCACTGGCTTCGTCACCGAGTCACCCATCTTCTCACCGTTGAACGACATCTTGCCGTCAGCCTCCTCTAATAGCCGGCCATTCGGACCGGCTACCACCAGCATCTTAGACGTGTCAGTGTGATAAGAGAACGCTGCCTGCATCTTGCCTTTCACGTTCTCAGTGAAGCCAGCCTTCGAGCTGAACGACACGACCTCCAGCTTGCCTGCTGGGATGCCGCCGTCTTTGATAGTCGGGTCTCTCGTGAGGACTAAGCCGAAGTCCTCAGTGGGCACGACTCGCACGATCGTGGGCACTAAGACTACAGTGTACACTATCGCCACGACGAACACGACGAGCACTAATGCCTTCAGCACCCTCTTCAAGACTTTCCCAAGGAAATAGACCGGCGACACCTGCACCCTGTCTGTTGCCAGCCTGGCTAACGTATCATTGCTACTCATGCGACGTGGATATAAGCCTAAGCCTGCCTGCTGGTCAGAGCAGGGGCAGACTCACGGAGACAGCGCGAAGCGTCTCGAGACGACAGTGAACTGTCATTTAGTCGAACGGGCATACAAGTCTGTAGCCTTAGAATGGTATGGCAGGTTACTGAAGCTCGCCTTCTTAGCGAAGCCTAGGGCGTCTAGCAAGAACGAGTGCAGGCCACCGTCGTCTACCTGCGCTGCCACCATGTCGAACATGCCGGAGTTCTCAGGCTCAGCGAGCACAGTGAACAGCATGCGCCACAAGGCCATCGCCTGCTGGAATCCATCCTTAGTCCACACGCCATGCCCTCGAGACCTGCAGACTACTGCCGGTACGAACAGGGTGCGCTCTGGGTCATTGTAAGCACCCGGGCTCGACCACGACCCATCGCCGCTCATGAGCGCTGGAGCAGAATAGCCGACGATGAACGCCATGAAGCTACTCACCCTGCCAGAGCTGTCGACACTCACGATGAAATGAGCGTCTTCTACGAGACTAGCCACCCATTTCCTCACGTCTCCCGGCTCGTTCGTGAACAGCGTCTGCATGTACGACACTCTAGAAGACATCGGAGGCTCTAACCAGTTAGGGTGCTTAGCGCACATGGCTAAGATAGCCTTGTGCTGCTGGCTGCCAGGCTGTATCCTGCCTACGAACCTGATAGTCTCCCCGATCTTCGTCTTCTGAGCCTTGATCGTAGACTGCACTTTCGGTCTCATACCGCGGACTTGACTGCGGTTCACGCGAGGCAATGGCAGGCTCACGCGGTCTTTGCCGGTCGCAGCGTCGATCGACCGCAAGCGCTTAGCGCAAGACTTGCCGTCAGTCGCCCTCGTCATGCCCTCGTTCACGAGTGCCTCTACCACATGCTGCTTCACGGCTGGGTTCAACTGTGAGTCTAGGTTCACGAGCAAGTCTACGCAAGACGCTTTCAGATGCTTGAGCGCGAACTGACTGATGAGGCGCACGCAGTTGCTTATCTTCGTGAACGTGATCCGACTAGACGGGTCGATGAGAACATAGTCTATGCAGACTACGGTGTGCCAGATCGCCTTCTTCTCACGACCGATCCTGAACATGAACGCGATCTTCCAGTTCTCGTCCATAGCGTCGAGTTCACTGCATACGAGCGCTTTGTACCCACTGTCAGCGAGCCCATACGCTGTCGGCACTTGCATGTCTATCACATGATAGCGACTGAAGTTCACTACGAGGTCACGGAGAGAACGCAGATGATTGATCTTCTTCAGATCAGAGATCAGCTCGTACCTGATCTTCTTCTTCATCGCGGGCAATGCCTTCCTCCGATCTAACTCTAAGCCTGCCTACGCGCTGACTATCTGATTGCGCAGGCAGATGCATATGATCAGAATATCAGTCTACCTGCGAGTGGGACAACGCTACTGCTAGAGACTCCTTGAAAGAGTCAGGCAAATCTAGAGAGTCGCCTGACATGAGCAGCATCGCGAGAGAACGCGAGTCAGACAACAGCCGCATAGTCTTGACTGACGCAGCGTACTCTCCAGAGTCCATCCCAGCGGAGATGATAGCAGCCTGCACGCGGTGACGCCGGTCTAAGTCTGCTATAGCCTCCGGGTCGAACGGGTCTTTCTTCACAGCCGGATCATAACCCCCGCCGATCTGCTTCTCCTCGCCATCATCCCAGTTCAAATCAACAGCAGGCTTCCTCAGCTTCCGCCAGGAGTCTAGAGACGAGTCGCAGGCTAAGTACTCCTCGCGGGTTATGCGGAAACCGTTAGCTGCCATGTCCCTACGGATCGTCTCCGTCGAATAGTAGACGCTGGCTGAGGGATTCCCGTTCGCCTTGTTCAGCCTCTTGATAGCCTTGTTCTTCTCTATCTGGAACTTGTTGACTTCCGGCCCGACTTGCTTCACTGCGTAGTCATACACGAAGTTCGGCACGACTCGCTGCAGATACACGCTGAACGGGTAGCCTGACGACTCGTCGAACTTCTGCACAAGGTTCACGATCCAAGACATGATGATAGCGTCTGACTCAGCTGCTACGTCTGCCTTAGACTCAGGGCTCATGTCGCGGCCCGTGTTGCCAGGGCCAGCGCCCATGTACGTGTTGAACGTCTTGCCGATGTAAGGCACGAGCTTCCTGGCGAACTTAGTGTAGTACTGGACGAGGTCAGTGACAGCGCTCTTGTCCAGCTCACATAGCTCTCTCCGCATGCTCACGTTATGAGTAGTGCAGCGGCCCGGCTGGAAGACATGGCCTCCCTGCTCTTCTTCGAACTTCAGCATGCGCTGGCGGGCTGCTGCGGCTGCGAGGCAATACAGTTTGCCTCTGATCTCGTTCTCCATCTTGAACTCGCCCATCCAGCCTAATTGACTGCGCATCTCGTTGATCACGAATGGGTCAGTGAGGGTGAACGTGACTGTGCCCACCTGATGCAAAGGCGCCCGCAGGAAGAGCTCGTTCTCAGTGCACTGGTGCTCTCCCTCCCCAAAGATCCTGGGAGCCACGATCTTCCTGATAGGCCTGGCAGTCAATGAGACGCTATTCGCCTCCCGCCATGACTTCAGCTGCTTCAACGTCATGTAGAACGTGACGCCATTCGGATGAGCGCACAGCTCACCCCTGCCTACCATGTCTTCTAGTATAGGCTTCACTTTGAAGCCAGGCTTCTCCTGGCACAGCATGCGCACCTTGTCGGCAGTGTAATACTGCCCGTCTGACATGATAGCAGCCACCCTGAACTCGATCGGCAACTGCTTGAACTCCTCGTTCTCCCATAGCACCTCGCCAGAAGTGTAGTCAAGTATCTTGCCCTTAGCCCTCATAGTCTGCCTCCCATCGTCTCCCATGCGAAACCTCTGGATGAAGACAGGCGGCCAGACGCCAGCCCAGCACTCGGCCACGCCAGCGCTCGCGGAAGCAGCCTGCCTGTGATCACGCTCACGAGTCTTTCTTGCTCCCGAGCAAATCTACGCACGGGCTCAAGTCTCTTAGCTCATCGAACACTACGCTGAGCTTCGGCATGATCTCCCTTGGAGCCCAGTCTCCCCCGTCAGTGGGCTTGAGCAGCAGCGTCGTCTCGACTATCGTAGAGTCTCCCCCGTCTTGCTGCTCGAACTCCACGTCAAAGCCCATGCCACCAAAGTCTACCCCAGCGAGCTCCTCCTTCAAAGGCTTAGGGGAGAATTGCTGGTACAGGTATAGCCTCACTGCCGTCACCCTGTATTCTTCACGGTCCTCAGCGGGGACCGCGTCCGCTAATGGATCAATGAGCAAACCTGCCATAGTCTCACTACCTCACTTGCCAGCGCGCTCTAACGTGAATTCTAATGGCTCCAGCAGCATAGCGCCCGCGTTCAGCAACATCAGCTTAGCGAACTTGAACGCTGCCACTGCCAGACCGAGGACCACTGACGCGAGGCCAGACAACTTCAACAGCAACCCAACGCTCAACTGCATAGCCTCTCCCATGAGTGAGTTCACAGCTGCGATCACACCAGCCTTGTCAGCGACTACTGCTACGATCGAGAGGAACGCGAACAAGACTACTGCGAGCACAAGGGCTGAGAACAATGACCACAATAAGGCTGGCAATGCCTTCACGTGGGTCAACCGCCAAGAGCCAGAAACCGAGCCAGCGACTACTGCTTCGCCGGCAGCGCCAGTCTTGTCTGCCGCGTCTACTTGGTCAGTCACGTCTACCAGCTTGGCGAGACCTCCGTCTGTCTCCACGGTAGGCTTGCCGGGACTCCCAGGACTACCGCCGTCTACTACTTGATGAGGGGTAGAAGCCGCTACCCTCGGCGCATGATCTACGGAATCTTCCATCATAACACTATCATACCATTGTTCGCAACAGTGCGCTCCAGAACACGAATAGCAGCACGGGTTCTCGTGGTAGCGTCCCCCAGTCTGGCAGTAAGATGATTCTAGACGACGTGATGCCACGTAGACCGAGGAAGCAGTATGAGCATGAGAGCGCAGGAGACGACTGGCGACGAGAAGCGCCATGAAGACAGAATCGATGCAGGTGACCAACAGCAGGCCGGGCCATACCACGCTGTCGTCGCTGGTCTCAATGACCTGGAGACAGTCTGTCCCGAGCTCATAAGTAGGTGGGACTACGAGAAGAACGAGCCAGAGGGCTTGAGACCAAGCGAGATAAGGCCTAAAGTGGGAAGATGGGCTTGGTGGAGATGCGAGCACGGGCATAGTTGGAAGGTCACAGTGAAAGGAGTAGTACTCTATGGGAAGGCAGTGCGCCCTTACTGCGATGGTCACAAAGCATGGCCCGGCTACAACGATCTGGCTACACTACGGCCAGAACTACTAGAATACTGGGACTGGGAGAAGAACAACGCTGACGGTTTAGACCCACGTCACCTGCTGACTACGTCTCATGAAGTCGCCTGGTGGATCTGCGGTGATGAGAAATGCAAGGGCAGTTACCGCCGTGGAGTGAGAGAGCAATGCAGGAGATCCGAGTATCTGTGCGCTGATTGCCTGAGGCAGAGAACACGCCGCTCTGGAGACGAGCAAGACCTTGCAGACTATCTAAGCGATAGCACAGACTCCATCATCATCAGGAGAGACAGGAGTGTCTTATCAAGACGCGAGATAGATCGCTATCTGCCAGAATTGAATCTTGGATTCGAATACAATGGCATGTATTGGCATAGTAGCATAGCCAACGCCCCCCGCAGAGAATCAGACTATCACGCTGACAAGTTCTCCGAATGCAAGACTCATGGAGTAGACCTCATCTACGTCTGGGAGTGTGACTGGCGAGCAGACGAATCAAATGACCACAGACTGAAGACAGAGCTGCGGATGGTCTTAGACGTAGCGTCAGGCGAATCAGGACTGCGTTCTTCTCTCGATGGAGACACTGTCAGCATAAGCGTGGGAGAGTCAACTGTCTGTTTTGATCTCACTAGGGGCTATGAGGCCGGATCTGCTGCTGCGTGGCTGCTACGCCGAGTCGATAGACTGGCAGAAGCCACGTCAGAACCCCGTGAGAGGAGACTAGACAAGAACCTTGATTCCATAGACGACGACAGCCCTGACTCCGACGTGGAAGCCAAGGCTGTCGTCTATGATTCTGGCGCGAGCTGGTTCTCAGTTGAGCGAGATCCCGGCGCTACTCTATGATGCGCCGGATAGAGTAACCGCCACTGAACGCCCAGTTGATAGGGGTGACAGTAGTGCCAGCACTTGGATTCAAAGCGTTCACGACCATGCCGTTGCCGATGTAGATAGCAGCATGCGTGCCGTTAGCGATGAGGTCTCCAGGCTTAGCGTCAGCAAGCGAGCCGATCGCGCGACCATAGCCTGCCTGCGCTCCAGAGTAATGAGGCAGGTTCACCCCAAAATGACGGAACACGGACATCGTCATTCCACTGCAGTCCCAGCCAGACGTACTTGAGCCTGCCCACACATAGGGTACTTTGCCTACGAACTGCATAGCGTAGTTCACCACGTCGCTCGAAGACTGTCCCTCTGGAGCCTTGTACGTGAAACCATAGTCGCCAGCGCTACTGCTCGCAGCTGCCTGCTGCTGTGCCCTACGCTGCGCAGCGGCCTGGTCTGCATCCTGCTTAGCCCGCATCGACTCGTCTACCTTAGCAGAGGCGTCAGCGATAGCACTGCCGGCTGCACTCAGGTCTTCGACGCTAACCGCCAGATCAGCCAACTTAGCTGCGCCAGCGTCGATCGCCTGCTTCAGAGCAGTCCTCGTCGCGTCGTCAGCCACCTTGCCGTCACTGTCAGCCAGCTTCTTGTCGCCATTGTCGATAGACGCCTGCAGCGAGCTGGCTGCCGTCTTCTGGTCTGTTGACCGAGACAACGGGATCTCGAGCTTCTCGATCCCACCCCAGTCAGCATCTGAGTCTTTCCTAGAGGAAGAGCGAGACGCCGCCGTCACGCTCGCCGACTCAGCCATGCTCCTATGGACTTCCCTTGTGCTGGGGAATGACCTAGATGACGCGACAGCACCACGGACTGCAGCCTTCTTCACCATGCCACCACTCGTAGCAGTAGCTGCGAACGCTGTAGCGCTCATGCCCGTCACGGCCATCGCAGAGGCTACGAACGCTGCTGACGCGACTATCGCCGGGCCACGTCCGGCCACAGCCGCGATCCTCTTCCCTTCTACCATACTGACGGTAGCCTCTGCAGAACCACCGCTATGTTTTCCTGTCTTGCCTACTATGTCTGACACCTTCTTAATTCGGGGCCGCCTCATAACAGGGAGCAACGAACGCAACGCCCCAGCTCCCCTATTCGACCGCATTGTTTCTATTATACAACGTCGGGAGAACGCTGTAGTAGCGCAAGCCCAATGCCATCATATGCCTGCCCTCGCGACACCACGCAGAAAACGGATGTCTATGACAGCATCTCCTCGCCTTCTTCGAGACCAAAGTACTTCCTCGCCTCATCGATGACTGTCTTAGACTCGGGGCCAGCCAGCAAGTCTAACGCTGTCCTCCTAGCAGGGGCTATCCACTTAGCGTCGCTCACGAGGTCAGCGAACATGAGGTCAGACTCTCCAGACTGCCTGTCTCCGAAGAGGCTCCCAGTCCCACGGTTCCGCAAGTCAGTCTTAGACAACTTCCAACCGTCTAGCGTGTCTACCATGGCTTGGAGTCGCCGGCTCGCGGTCTCGTTGAACGGCATCGCTACGAGCCAGCACACAGACGGCAGATCAGAACGCCCGATGCGACCACGGATCTGATGGAGCGACGCCATCCCAAAGCGGTTAGCGTCTAACACGACCATCCTCGTAGCGTTCTCGCAAGACACCCCGACTTCGACGACAGTAGACGCTACGAGCACATCCACGCTACCATCCCTGAAACCAAGGATCACCTCGTCCTGCTTGTCTTTAGCCTGACCACCGTACACAGCCTCTACCCTGAGCCCCGGCAGCGCTTCCCTGAGCTCCCCCGTAGTCTTCTTGACTGAGGCAGCGTCAGTCTTCTCAGAGTCAGCTACCATCGGGCATACGACGAACGTGCCATGACCAGCAGCAGCCTCTGCTTTCACGTCAGCCCAGATCTCAGAGTCTGGGTCGCCTACCACGTCTTGGCCTTTCCTCTTCGCCCACTTCGTGACGATCGGCTGACGGCCTGCCGGCATCTCGTCTAACCGCAGGTACTGCACGTCACCATAGTAGACCTGCGCGATAGACCTCGGGATCGGCGTCGCCGTCTGCATCAGCATGTCAGGCACCCTGCCGTCAGTTCTCGCAGACAAGAGCTTAGACCGCTGAGCAGCGCCGAACTTCTGCTGCTCGTCCACGCCAACGAAACCCAGATCGCGGTATTCGAGGTTGAGCACAGCGTGCGTGCCGAACACCAGGTCGATAGACCCGTCAGCTACGCCGCTGACAAGCGCGCGACGCAGGCCAGCAGCAGTAGGCTTCTTGCCGTCGTTCACCGTGGGATCCGACTCCTGCGCTTTCTTCAACGCCTCTGCCTGTCCTTTATAGTCAGCGTGCAGGGCTGTCTTCACTTTAGATCGGACTGGCTCCGGCACTTCAGACCACGTCTTCACGAACACGCCATACAGCTGCTTAGCCAGTATCTCAGTGGGAGCGCACACCACAGCCTGGTGCCCTCCCTCTAACGCCATGAGCGCAGCCAGGTGCATGACTGTAGTCTTGCCTGAGCCCACGTCGCCCACGAGCAGGGAATGAGAGTTGCTTCCAGACCTCATCCCCTCTGACAGGGCAGCCACAGCCTTAGACTGAGCGCCAGTGAGGGCATACGGTAACGCTGCCTCGTAAGCCCCCGTCAGCTCGCCGGTAGTCTCGCTGACTACTCCCCTAGGCGCTTCCCCCGGCTTCTTCCTAGACTCGATCCAGACGAGGAGCTCTACCAGCTCGCAGAACGCGAGCGCTGACTGCGCGGCGTCTAAACTGCTTGTAGAGGACGGCAAGTGCATCGTCTTCAACGCCTCGCCATACGACAGACTCGTCACATGGTTAGCCCTCAGCGCGGGGTCAGCCCACCGTGGGCCCCTGAAACCATCGCCTAAGCGACTGACGAGCTCCTGCTCGCAGTGCATGATGATAGTGCTACTGAGATTAGCCTTACCGGGAACAGAGTACACTGGCATCACCGGGACAGCGCCAGCAGCGTCGATCCTGTCGATGATCGGCTGCGCTAACTGCGGGTACTCGCGTCTACTGCCAGCAGGCCGCCAAGGCTTGTATCTGCCTACAGCGACCACCTCGTCGCCTACGTTCCACTGCCTCTGCAGCCATGCCATGTTGAAGAACGAGCAGGAGATCTCAGTCCCCGTCTTGTCTTCTAGGACCAGTACAGTCAGCTTGCGGCTAGGCTGCTTCCACTCGCGGACAGTTCCCACGATAGTAGCAGTCTCCCCCTCGATGAGCTCGTCTACGAGCTGTGGCTCTGAACGGTCGATGTACCTGCGAGGCCTCAGCATCAGGAGATCGTACAGCGAGTCGACTCCCATCTTCCCCAGCTTCACCGCGATGCTCGACCTGTCTGCCTTCAACAGGCTCACAGCCTGCGCGTTCGCCCTCACTGTCCTCAGCGCTGTCACTGGGATCTTCTTCAAAGACTCGGCTGTCCCATCGAACGGGGCAGGCAGCGACTCGTTCACCACTGCCGTCACGTCGTCTCCCACAGTCACACGGATGCGCTTCGAGAAGCTTTCATTCAGTTTCAAGAAGTCCCTGAGAGAACTCACTGGCACAGCCCACCTGCCATCAGCTAATGGCGTCGCCTTGCATCTACCCAGCGCTTTCCTCACGCTCGGCGTCATAGCCATGCTCACGACGAGTCTCTCTCGGGCAGAATCCCATTCTGCTGTAGGCTCAGGCGCCTGGTCACAGACTGCTGCCAGTTCACGACGAGTGCCCTCTCCCTCGAAGCCGAGCTTAGCGCCAGCCTGCATAGCCTGGAACAGCTTCTCCTGCAGTGACAACGCTGCCACGGGGGCTAGAGACATCACGTACGAGTATCTGCCTGCGAACACCACGTCTGGCCTGCAAGTCGGGATCTCCTCTAACGCTAATGGCCCGCTGAGTGGCTTGCGAGCGCTCACCCTGATCTTCTCGCCGTCTAAGCCTACCTCGACGGTCACCCCATCTAGACTAACCATGAAACTATCATACCTCATAGAATCACGGGAAGACAACGGCAGACTGCCTGCTTGCGCGAAGACCCGGAGACAGTCTACTATAGCCAGACGCTGAGCGCCATAGCTCAGGCCAGCACTACCAGCAAGACGAGCGTGACCACGTTGTACAGTACGTGGCTCACTATCGTAGGCCACACAGACTTAGCAGCGCGCGCTTCCAGCGCAAGGACGCTGCCCATGCAGGTCATAGCGAAGGCTGTAGACAACGCTGCCCTCCAGTCTCCTATAGTGACCACGTGCAAGAGCCCGAACACGAGGGAAGCCAGCACGCAGGCAGCGACTTGCCGCGCCCGGCTCGGAGTACCATCAGGCTTGCTCGCGAACACTGAGCCTACGACGTCCCTGACTACGAGACCACGGAACACCGCCTCTTCGAGCATTGGCGCTAGCGCGATAGTGAACAGCAGGCTCAAGACGCCTGCTACCACGATCATTGGATCACCGCTCCCGACGCCTTTCACAGCGTCAGCGGTGCTCGTGCTCGCTATGCTCACATCGCCCAGCGCGAGACGAGACAGCAAGCCAGCACCCTGCACTACTAAGAAGCACGCTACAGCGCCAACGGCGCCGACGACCAATGTAGCCCACTTACCGAGCCTGCCCACGCCCAACTCGCGGGCAGCCTCCCCCCACTCAGGGGCACGCAGCCAGTTCCCGTCTCCGAACAAGGCGTCCCTCATGCCTGGGATCCCCCAGACTATGACAGGGTAGGCTAAGCACGCGGCTATGACAGCTGACAGTGCGCTCAACGGCTTCGCCCATGCTTCTGGCATCGACCCCTGCTTGACTACTGCGACGAGAACGAACGCTGCGGTAGCCTCCAACGCATAAGACGTGACCAGCCAACCAAGCAGGGCACTCACCATGCGGGCTATCCTACTCGCCTCGTCGCCATCCCTGCAGCGCCTCACAGTGAAATCTAACCAAGTCGAGAACTCCACGTAGAGCTTGACTATCATGCTGACTATCCTCCGATCACAACAGTACGCTCACATGAGCAGTCAACGGCCGGCCATGAGCGCAATGCTATGCTATGGCCCGCACTGACTGCCTGCGACGGCGTCCTCACAGCGCAACCAGCACCAACAGCAGCTGGCTCGAATTCAACGCTATGTGCGCTGCGACAGACGGCACGAGACTCCTCGTCTCCACTGACGACATCCACGTGAACAGCCCACCGACGAACGTCATGAGCACTGCTGCTTCTACGCCGGCTACACTGAAGCCCGTGAGATGGACCACCCCGAAGAACAGTCCCGAGAACAAGCAGACTGCAGCAGTCTGCCACCAGTTCCTAGAACCATCTGCAGACCGCAACGCCGTAGCGTCGACTATCCTACGCCCTATGAGCCCACGGAACACCAGCTCCTCGGCGACTGGCCCTACCACCCCGACAGTCAGCAATAGCGCTGGCACCATGAGCCATGGCATGCTACTGCCAGCAGCCCATGCCATCATCCCCGCGACGCTAGCCCCAGTGTCGCTCGACTCGACAGCGACGCCTACGAGGGACAGCAAGAACGCTGCTGTCTGCATGACTGCCACGACCGCAAGCCCGACGCTGCAGCCGACTAACGCCCGCTTGACTGCAGTCTGCGTGCTAGAACCCCCCGCTGGCCACCACTTCTTAGAGTACTTCCCATAGATCACGTAGCCAGCAGCAGAAGTAGCGAGAGACGAGAACAACGTGGCAGTAGTGAGCATCCCCTCGTCTATTCCACTGACGCTCATAGTGCCCGAGTCTACCTCGAAGCCGAGAGTGCCCGTAGCCGCCGTCCACGCCAGCATGCCCAGGCACGTGCCGCCGAGGCCGCCGACGAGCACGAGGGCTAGGCCAAGCCACGTGAAGAACACTTTGACTGCACTGCCTACCGTCTGCACCGTAGGCTCGTCTTCTACCGGCGACGCAGTGACGCCTACTGCACTGCGCTGCGCGACGCTGCCATCCAGGCTCGCAGTCTCGCTATGAACGCTAAGACCTGCCTCGTCGTCTACGGCACTCACTGCATGCTGACTGCTATCATTGCCATCGATCATGAGACTCAGATATGAGACTGCGCCTGCCTACAGGCTACTGCGAGCAAGCGCACTACTGGAGACTAAAGAGAATAGACGGATCGGCTCAGAACTCGTCTGCTTCCACGGCGACGCGACTGGGATCGTAGTCGGGGAACAAGAGCTCCACCAAGTAAAGGTCGATTCCACTGCTCGCCTCATGGCCTAGCGTCTCACTGCTGACAGACATGCCTACACGCGAAGGACCCCTATCTCCAGACCCCGAGCCCCCGCTCGCAGTCAACGGCTCGCCGGTAGTGGCGCCAGCACTGGCTGCTACGGGAGCCGACTGAGACGGCGTCTCCCGGCTACTGGTGACCCACGAGTCCACTAAGACGCTGGGGACCTGGCCTACCGCGGCTGACACTACAGCGTCCTCGCCGCCAGAGCACCGACTCGGCAAGCCAGTGTCATCCACGACGGCCAGCCTCGCGACCCGGCTGAGCAGTGAAGCAGTAGACTCAAGGCTGCCCCTACTGATAGACGGGATCTCGTCGTCATCTACCATCGTCGACAGCAAGCCCTCAGCCTCACGTAGCCTACTGGCAGACGAAGCAGTAGCCTGCCGTGTGCTGTCTACCTCTGCCCTGAGTCTACTATAGTCGACCATGCGGGCGACCAGCCTCAACCTGCGCTCAGCAGGCGACGACGCTGCCCGAGACGCGTGCACGGCGCTGCCTGCGCCGTCACTGCCCGCAACACCTGCAGCGCCGATGCCCCACTTAGAGGCAGCAGTGAGTCTCCTCGCCAACTTGTCTGCGTCCACACGGCGGGAACAACGCGCCAGCAGCCAGGCTACGCCTACAGCAGCGTCACGCAGCGCCTTCTTCGCCTTCTCTGCGTCACCAGTAGCCTCGCCTGAGGCTACGCTCACGGCCACTGTCCTCACGACGGCTACCACAGCCCAGTCTGCCCCCGCGACTGCCTCCACGTCTGCTACAGGCCACCCCAGCACCCGTGCAGCCTTGCGGACCACGTGGTCCTGGGCTCTGGACTGCAGACGAGACAGCATGCCACTCACAGCCTGCCTCGTGACGCTCATGCTGCGGGCCACAGACGACCTGGACTCTCCGCCGACCACCACGCGGCGCCAAGCCTCCCTAGACCTCTCAGCCCCCTGCCGAATCATAGCCTCCCGCCTGGACGAGAGGACAGCGTTCCTGCTAGCGCACTGCAAGCCAGTGCCAGCGGAACCACCCCTGCGACCAAGCTCAACAGCTACCGGGCTCTTCCCCCTGCTACCATCGCCGCTGGCTACGTCCTTATGATGCTTCTCGTAATAAGCAGTGACGTTCTTGCGTATCCGCCTGACCTCGCCGTCTCCAAGTGGAGTCTCGCACAGCGACTCGTTCAGGCTATCAAGGCGCTCGAGGCTGCCCTCATGCCACTGCAGCCAAGTAGCCATCCTGAACAACGTGTTCTGCCGTTCCCCCACGGGGATAGAAGACACTCCAGATGGATCTAGAGCGCGGTTCGAACCGTCCCCCTGCTTAGACGCAGTCAGCCTGCCTCCTCGTATGAGGTCTAGCACCGTGGTAGGCTCATCGCCGCCATCAGCGCCTCCCACTGCTGCGAAAGGCCTCCACGAGCCTGCTGTCTGCATGAACGCTGACAGGGCGCGCATAGACCACAGCCTGAACCCCCTGTCTCCACCTGGCACGTACACGTCGTGCTTCCGGGCCATCAACCGCACGCTATACGGGTTCTGGCACCTGTAGCCTACGAACATCTTGTCTCCACCGAGCAACGCCCGGATAGACGAGACTACCCCATCGCGCAAGGCCACAGCGCCCGCGTTAGCCTTAGACGCTGCAGGCACGACCCAGTAGAACTGAGCGTGCCCGTTCAGGTGATTAGCGATCATGAAAGAGCACTCTGGCAGCAAGCCAGCCCTCACCTGCTCGCAGTACCTGGCGACAGAGTCGTCCCTGTCCACGTCGACCACGACGAAAGGACTCGTAGACTTCCCTGTCTCCATCACCCAGTGAGTGTACTCAGACGCGCTCCGGGAATGGACTCGAGGCCAAGCCTTGCCGTCTTTCTTCTTAGAGCACGAGGGCACGCTCACGCGAGAATCCGTAGCCGTGACTACCGTGGCTTCAGAACCAACTGCCTGCAACTGCTTCCAGTCAGGCCACGCCATCAACAGCAAGTCAGAGTAAGCCATGGGACCTAAGCCTACCGCGTCCATGTGGCTATGAGCCTCCAGCCTCTCAGAAGCAGACTGACTATTAGGCTCCAGCAGCAAGCTGCCATCAGACTGCCGACTCGCAGACCACGACAGGAGAGACAGCGTCTTCCCCCGCTCAGCACGGGTCATCTTCACAGGCTTGCAAGAGTCTAAGTCTATCGGTCGGCTCATGCAAGCGTACTGCACTGCCTCGTCTACGTCATCGTAAGAACCATAGAGGCGCATGAGGCCAGCCACCTCGCCAGCGTGCGCGTCAGCCACAGCCTCGTCAGCAGTCAGCTGCCCCTTGTACTCCTCGAAGGACGGGGGCAGCCAGCCGTGATCAAACACGTCGACCCAGTCATCACCGATGGAATGTGATCGAACAGCAATGCCAGCAGCAGCCAACATGGACCTCCTCCAGACGCTTGAACCCGTGCAACTGAGCAGATAATACCAAGGCGTCTGCAGACCCAGCGTGGACAGCAGGGCGAAGAGGAAAAGGGAGCCCACTGGCGCTGGGCCGGCTGCGCAGGCCGCAATAACAGTATTGCTTCCGCACTTGCGGGTCAGACTTCCATATCGATGCGCATCATGCAGTCAGATGTCTGCCCTCACGGCTGCATGAGAATGCGTCTTTGCATTCGGGCCAGAACCGTGTTCTCCTGCTCTGAGTCCGTGCGGACTTGCTGATTGATCAGCCGACGCGGCGGGATCGATTCTGCCGTTGCTCTCGGATGGCTTAGAATCGATTGCCGTGAGATCGTCAGTATGTTCACGCGATCTAGAGGCACTGCTAATGATGAACCACCAGAATAGCCGCACTCGGTATGGCACATCACCCGTAGCCGGGATCGGGCTTAGAATCGGTCAGGGCTCAATGCCTGCTGTCTGCGCAAGACGACGTCCGACCCCGCAAGTGCGGAAGCAATACTGTTATTGCGCATGCTTCTCCCAGCCACGATTGCCCACTGCGCGCAGGCCAAGCGCCTGCCGCCCCGCCCCCTCGCCCGCACGGCTGCGGCCCGCCTTGGTCGCCTGACCGCTGACCGTGGCCAGTGTCTGCCCGCCCGTGCCTACGAGCGGCTGCCTGCGCCCACGCCCTCCCTCGAACCAGCAGCACGCGCCTCCTGCGGCTTGAGGTCTGAGCGTCTTCTGACTGCCCTTGCCTCACGAGTGCCCGCATCCGTCTCCTCACGGTAGTCTCCTGCCTGACTGAACGCTGACGCCTGCTTCTATGAGTGCTTATGCATGTTGAAGACAATGGCTAGACTTTTGGACCAACGTCATCATAGTCGGAACCATGCCCTAGGACCGCAGTAAGCCGACCATAGACCGGCGAACAGTTCAGCCGGGATTAGTTTATCATGGCTGGCTCAGCCTCGCAGGGAGGGCGTATAGCTGCGGTCCTAGGGCCATGTACGATGAGAGCCGTCTGAGACAGTCTGTCTACTGATGACTGCAGTCTCGCAGATGAAGCAAAGAAACAAGAGGGGACGCTCACCTGGTCTTCACACGGGTGAGCGTCCCCAGACGCTAGTCAGTCATCTGACAGCAGTCAGACGGTGATCACTTGATCTCAGTGGTCTTAGCAGTCGGCTCTACCGGTTCCGCCGGTGCGAGCTTGACTGTCAGCACGCCGTCCTCGAACTTCGCTTCAGCGTGCTCCACGTCCATGTCTTGAGTGAACTGACGGGTGATCGTCTTGCTCTCGCGGTAAGAGTGATTCTCGTCATCGTGACGCTCAGAAGCCGTGAGGCTGAACGTGTGGTCATCAGGCCAAGACAACGTCAAGTCTTTCTTCTGGTAGCCAGGCAAGTCTACGACGACAGTCTTGCCGCCGTCTGCCTCGTCATACACGCGGACGTCCTGCTCTTCGCGCAGTTCTTCCAGATCACCGAGACCACGGAATGGGTCTAGGCGGAACAGGCTAGGCGTACGTACGCCGAAAGCCGCCCACATCGGGTCAAAAGTCGGATCCAGGAACGAGTCCCGGATGTCCCTCAGTGCCCTCACGCCATACTCGTGGTCGCGCTTGCTGTCCCTGCGGGCAACAGCGTCATTGTTCTTGACTTCGTTCACCATGACAATCCACCTTCCTAAGTTCCTTGATTTCCATGGATCACCTCATACAACAAGCCGGCCGCCGTTTTATTCCCTGTCGTCTCCGGCGATCCGCGATGATAGCAGCAGTCACCGGACTCTATGATCTGCTGCTTGCATACTGCTGGCATCATGGAGACTATAGGCTAAGCGATCTCAGCTCATGAGCAGACGGAGACAGGCAGTGGACGCTGGCTGCTATGATTCAGCGTCCACTGCCATAGCAGGCCAAGCATAGCCCGATCAGTCTGAGGTGATGCGCTCACGAAACGAGCACTTCGTCTCCATGCTTGATAGGCTCTCCAGTCTCGTCGTCTACCTCTTCTAGGGTCCACACCAGCGTGTCTACGTCTAATGGGACTAGCGACATCGGGCATGTGATGCCAGCGGCTGCAGCGTGGTGCACAGTGTCTGGCACAGCGTCAGGGTCGCCTTTGCCCGGGAACACTGGCATGCCGTAAGCGTCTCGCATAGTGGACCCGTCCGCGTTCTTGCGAGGCAAGTACCCCCATCCCTGCCCAGACAAGTCCCAGACTACCTCACCGTCAACAGAACGCCCGAGACGGACGACGTTCCATGGAGTCTCGTCGATGTCTTCAGGCAGCATAGCCTTAGCAGGCAATGGCGGTAGCGTCATGAGGTCTACGCGCATAGCGTCGAAGTCCCAGCCATCCACCTGCCGGATGCTGCCGTCTTTCTGGGGGATAGCCTTCTTAGCCACCCATTCGACTTTACCGCCACCGACGTTCAGGTTCAGGTTGTCTAGGAGCTTCTTCCTCTGAGAGTCTTGCAGACCGAAGCCAGTCTTGAACGTCATCGTGATACTGCATGGAACGTCGCGGAACACTGCTCGGCGAGGCTTGTTCTTCACGCCGGTCTTCGGGTTCACCTTAGGGATGATCTCCTCCAGCTCCTTCGACAAGCCACGTTCCCCGGCGAACGTCTTAGCGTTAGACTCATACTGGTCGTCACCGATAGCAGACCACTCGTTCACTGTGACTACGTCTCTGATCGTCTGCCCCTCTGGGATCGGGCCGACGCAAGCAGTGTAGATCCCCTCCAGCTTCTCCCACACGAGCTTAGTCGAGTCTAAGCACTCCTGCCCGTGCTTCTTCATTAGCGTGTAAGCAGTTATGCTCAAGCCGAATGGGACGACGAGCGCGGGGTAGAATCCCGCTATAGTCGCTCCGGTTCCAATGACTACAGCTGCGCCCAGCAGTATGAAGTAGATCCTGCGGACAGTGGGCGCTCCCTTGCCGGGGTCGACGTAGATGCGAGACATGATGGGGTCAGGAGACCCGTCATTGAATTGATCAAATCGGGGGTCCCACTTCTCAGTCTTGTACTCGTACTGTGGCCTCTCGCCATCGTCTACGAGCTGCTTCATAGGCTTGCTGCTGTCGTCTACAGTCTGCCCCCTAGCCTCCATCTCCTTGATAGCAGCCTTGTCTGGGATCATGATAGGCGTCTTCTTGCCAGCGAGGCGCTCGTCACTGACAGCAGCAGCCAGCAATTCATTCAGAGCTTTCACCCGGCCTACCTGCTTCATCGTCTGCTCTGCCTGCTGTCTGTTCATAGTCATAGCCTTGCGCTTAGTCATACTGTCTCGTATGACTGCTATGAGCTCTAGCACTATGAACGGCGAGGCTGTCACGCCTACTGCTATCAGCGCGCTGACTAATGGACTCATCTCGTTCTCCCGTCTAGTCTCCAGTCGGAATGATCTTAGACAACGCCTTGCCGACAGGCACGACGTGCTCTACCACTGCTTTGATCTGGCTCGTCTCCACGACTGGGGACTCTCCTCGGCACCATGCCCACCGGCTGTCGCTACTGTTGTTCACATTGTCTCCGCGCAGCAGCCATTCGTCTCTGCCCAACGTGATCGTCTCGCCGTCTGCGTCGCCGAGCATAGACGGGCATTCTGACGACCATTGCTTCTCGCGGGAGTCGACCAGTGGACTGTCTGCGTCGCCGCCAGCGTGGAGACGACCCGTGGAGTCTATGGTCACGGTGTCTCCAGGCTCAGCTACGACCCTCTTCACTAAGTCTTCCCTGTCTAAGCCCCATGCAGCTGGTGCTGTCGCTATCACTATGTCTTCAGTCTTAGGAGTAGCCCCCGGTCTCGAGTAAGCCAGATCATTGCTGTAGAGGGTGTCCCTCATGCTAGAGCCTGAGACTACCCAGGGCTTGTAGCCGAGCGAGGCTGGCAGCCACACTACAGCGGAACCAAGGACAGCGCCTGCAGTGATGGCAGCTATAGCGCAGGCGATCTTAGTTGCGTCTGCCATCACCCGTCACCAGTCTCCCACCTGGTTCAGCACGTTGAAGCCGCTCGTACTCAGCATGGCGATGTTAGTAGTCTGCACGAAGCTGTTCTCACGCAAGTAGTCTCCAGGCATAGCCTCCAGCATGAGGTCGAGCTGGTCGTGGAACGTCCACACGAGTTTAGTGCCGCCCATCGACTCGTCATAGAACGACATCATGCCTTTGCAGTACTCCTGCAGCGTCTCCTTGTCTGGGGCTGTGAGCTGGATGCGGTATGTGCCTGACACCCATGGCGTGTTCTTGTTCTCTTCGACCTCGCGGAGCATAGCGTCAGCTGTAGCCATCCTGTCTCGTATGGCGGGAGACGGGTTCTTGTTAGCGCCCATAGCGTTCTCTGCCGCGTCTTGCGTCTCGTTGATGCCCTTCTCGATCTCGCCCTGGATCTTCTTCGCGGGAACTAGGGAGAACCGGCAAGACACGTCGAATGGCGCGTTCACAGAGGAGAACACGCTCGCGTAGATCCAAGGCGTACCGTATGGTATGTTCATGGTCTCATTGAACTTCTTGAACGTGAGCGTAGCCATGTACCCAGTGTAGAACTCCCCGCCGATCTGCTGTTCGAACTCGAGGGTCTTGGGATCATTAGTCCTGATGATGCTGCCAAGTTCTTTCACGAGGTCTCCACGGCCGTACACCTCGTCGTCATCTATGCTCAGGTAGGGGACAGGCATAGCAGGATAGAACGACTTCTTGATGAGCAAGGCTAAGTCTTCAGTCGTGCTTGCGCTGGCACGAAGCTTAGACTGCTCTAGCGTCATGCGGAGGTCCTTCTCCTGGGCTTGAGCATGCGTGATCTCCTCTGCTGTCACGCTCTTGTCTATGATCTGCAGCGCCCCGTCCATGTATTTCTTGAGATACCGCATAGCGTCCTTGACGCCGGCGTTGAACGGATTAGCTAAATCAGTGTCGAGCTCGTGGCGCCGGCCAAGACACACGCCTAAGTACACCCTCTTCTCGAAGAAACCGCCTTCTCGGAGCCAGTCGATCTGCTCGTCGATGAAGTTCTGGAAGCCGGCCCGACGATGCCAGCCCTGGGAGATCTTCAGGTAGTCTTCCTCCCATTTGTCTACGTCGATGGGAGAGTTAGTCACGCGGATATGGCAGTCTTGCACCCTGTCACCGTTCTTCACGATGTTCGAGAACGCTGCTGTCAGTTCGTTAGCGTAACCGACTTTACGGCTGTTCGGCCAGAAGTCATAGATCGTAGTCGGTATGTCATAGTAGGCCCACACTTCTCTAGACGAGAAGATGATGTTCCCTATGATCGCCTGTATCTGGAAGTCTATGCTCTTAGCCGGGGTCCTGACGGCAGGCTTGCCCTCAGCTGCTACTTTCTCGACAGCCCGCTTTTTCTTCTCGCGCTCATCGTACTCAGTGCGGTCTTTCTTGCTTTTGAAACCTAACATGAGGCTAAGATATTCGATAGCCGAGACGTGAGCGCAGCGATCACGTCTCGTAGACTACGCTAAGGACTCCCGTCTGCGAGGCTCGGTTATGATCACGCTGCGTCCCAATCGTCTAATACAGCCCATTTGCCTCGAGTCCAATCGTCAGCAGGCTCAGTAGCCGGATCATAATACGGCGCATCAGAGTCGCCTATCTTGCCAGCAGGCCAACCATAGAACGGCTCAGAGCCATCCACAGTCTCCAGTCTGCGCTTCTCCAAGTCTGCTAGGACTTGCTCTCGCCTCTTCTCGGCGAACGAGTTCTCCTTACTGTCGTCGACCTCGATAGCTGCACGAAGGCTGCTGCCAGCGTCTGGGGCGATCTCCGCGAGTTTCTCCCTCACGAGCTTACTGCGGTCACTATTAGCCTCGTCGATCTGAGTGAGCCTCTCCCTGACCTTCTTATCATACTCTTCTAGGATAGCCGTGTCTGTCGTCGCGCTGGCGCTGCTGACAGACACTAGGGTACGGCGGACTTCCCTGTCCCTATGGCTCTTCTCCAGCACTTGTATCTGCTGGGCTACGAGCACAGCAGGGTCAACAGGCAATGGACTCGAGAGGTCTAAGGCGTGTATCCTGTCAGCAGTGCGCTGCAGGCGCTTCACGTATTCTGTGCCAGCGTCTGTCTGCATGTCTTCAGGCGTGACGAGGGCTTCTCCCCGCTTCAACAGCCATCTACGGAATTTCTCGTCTATTCCGTCCATCTTCACGTGGGCTAGCAGTGGCCGCAGTTTGGGATTCTCGAGCATGGTAGCGTTCAGAGCGACAGCAGCCGGGTCTTCTCCCATCTCGATAGGAGCCTGCTCCACTGTGATCTGGTCTTCTGACTGCGGCGAGGCCTTAGCCTGGCGCGAGTCTCCCGCTGCTTGCAGCGCTCGCACGCTCATCCCAGACTTCAGCGACGCTAAGCGGATCGCCTTGTCTGACACGTCTGGGTCTGGCATAGTCTTCCAGACCTCGTTGAACTTGACTGCGAACTCCCTGACGGCAGCAGCGTCGGCCATGCTGTACTGCTTAGCTAGAGACTCAGTGACGAAGCGCCATAGCTCGATGCTGCTCTCAGCCTGTTTCGCCAGCGCCGCTGCCCCCTCGTCTCTCAGCATGTCAGAGGGGTCTTTGCCTTCAGTGACGCTAGCCCAAGCCTGAGTCTGCATCGGGCCAAGCTCCATGAACGTCCTCAAAGCTGCTTTCTGCCCTGCAGCGTCAGCGTCGAACATGAACACGAGCTTGCCGTCTGCTCCTACCATGCGTCGGAGGGACTGCGCTTGCTGCATGCTCAACGCGGTGCCGGATGACGCGACCGTGTTGTCGTGGCCCGCGTGCTGCATGGCGATCACGTCGAACTGGCCTTCTACCACGTAGACTTCGTGGTCTTTCCGTGCCTGCTCTCGTGCGATCGACTGGCAGAACAGGAGGTCTCGCTTATGGTAGATCTCAGTCTCAGGCGAATTCACGTACTTGCGGTCGATCTTCTGGTTCTTGTCATAGAACACCTGCCTTCCCGCGAAGCCCACGGGCCTGCCCAGCACGTCGCAGATGGGGAACATGAGCCTGCCACCCCATAAGCAGTATAGGCTATGGTCTTTCTCCGACTGCCGCATGACCCCGGCGGCGACCATGTCCTCGTCTTTGTGCCCGCGTCCACGCAGGTAGTCTAAAAGCAGTCGCCTGTTCTCCGGCGCCCAGCCGAACAACCAGTGATTGTCTGACGCTGCGCTGGAGATCCCGCGCTTCTCTCGTATCTCATAGGCTTTAGCCCTATGGTCTTCTGAGAGCTCGTCGTACTTCTTGCGGAAGAACTTCCAAGTGTCAGCTGTGACTGCCATCAGCTGCTTGCGGCGCGACTGCTCTGACGCGGTCTGCTCATCAGGCTTCCAGTCTATCCCAAGTCTGGAGCATTCTGACTCTAGGGCCTCCATGAACGAGAGGCCCTCTTTCTCCTCGAGGTAACTGAACAAGTCTCCAGACTTATGGCAACCGAAGCAGTAGTAACTTCCCATAGTCTCGTTGATGCTGAAGCTAGGCGTCTTCTCGTTGTGGAATGGGCACAACGCCAGCCAGCGAGTGTTGCCAGCTCGCTTGAGCTCAAAGCCTTTCTGCTGGAAGAAATCGACGATGTTGAGTCTAGATTTGACTGCTGCTACTGCTTGCTTCAGATCCATGTCAGCTTACGCGCTCCCGTGCTCTTCCCTTTCTTTGCTCTCACTATAGTACCGTAGAAAGCAGGCGTCAGGCAATTTTCTTCTCCTTGATCAAGTTCTCGTCTTTGACTGGTCATCTGATTCAGAACAGGAGATGGGCTAACGGCGTGTCGTGCAACCGTTAGCCCATCTGTTGTCAGACAGTCAGTCTAATACTGTACTTAGAAGACGGTCTCAGTCTTCGTCTCCGTCGGCGATGTCGAGACCGGGGACAGTGTCTGGAGCCTCGTCGAGAGTCGGGTCATACTCTTCACTGTCTTCGTCTCCATCGCCATCAGCCTCGTCGAACGCGGCTTCGATGTCGGCCTCCATAGCGTCAAGAGTCGGCTGGTAGAGCAGCTCTTGCAAGCCAGCCTTCTTGTCGTGCAGCGCTTCTTTGAGGACTTCCTTGCTCTTGATCGGCTCGCCATCGTATTCGAGGACTTCACCGCCAGGTCCACAGTATGTGCCGCCTTCCTTAGTGATGACGCCGAACTGTGGACCATAGGTAGCCAAGTCTACGCCTGAGTCCATCCCACCACGGAAGTAGAAGTCAGTCTCAGCAGTCAAGTAAGGCGTGCCTACCTTGTTCTTCTTGCAGATGAGGGAGACGTGCTGGCCGATCGGCTTCTTCGTCTCCTTCGACATTATAGGAGATCCCTTCTTGCCGACTCGGATGCGGACAGATGAGTAGAACTTCAACGCCTTGCCGCCCGGGGTCACCTCAGGGTTGCCGTACATGACGCCGACTGCGTCTCGCACCTGGTTGATGAACACTACGATCGTATCAGTCTGGTTAGCCAGACCAGTCATCTTACGGAGGGCTTTGCCCATGATGCGGGCGATAGCTCCGACCTGCAAGTCTTCCATCGTGCCTTCGATCTCAGCCTTGGGGGCTAAGGCAGCGACAGAGTCTAAGATGATCATGTCGATAGCGCCAGACGCGATCAAAGCGCCCATGATGTCCAGCGCCTGCTCAGCGTAAGACGGCTGGGAGACGATGAGTTTCTTGACGTCGACGCCCAAGCGTGCAGCCTGCAATGGGTCTAGAGCGTGCTCGACGTCGATGAACGCTACTACCCCGCCCATACGCTGGATGTTAGCAGCAGCCTGCAAGCAGACGGAAGTCTTGCCCGATCCCTCGGGGCCATAGATCTCATGGATTCGACCATAGGCGAGACCACCGCCGGTGATGTAGTCGAACGCCAGTGAGCCAGTGCTGGCATGGCGGACAGACATGTGAGCGTTGTCTCCGAGCTCCATCACCGTAGCCGGCCCGAACGTCTTGTTGATCGCCGTGAGCGCTCGGCTCAATGCTTGCTTGCGAGCCTTTGGATCCGCCTCTTGCATGACGGTTGTCGGCTCATTCTTCTTAGCCATGTGACCTCCTGGTCTTCCTGTCTTATGTGCCTACTGGCGTCAGAGCCAGTAGGCTAACTTATGCTTGACAGGTAGATAGTACCATGACCAGCTATAGATCTGATGGGTCTACAGGAGATCTAAAGCACGGAGACTGTTGATTCTACGCGATTCTCCCGGTCCGTGCAAACAGGGAGACGTTGAACCGACAATACTGCTCGCCTCGATCTGCTGACGCCGCCCGTTTTTGTTAGCGATAGAAAAAGTCCGTGTGATAGACATGAGAATCTATCACACGGGCCTAAATCGTAGATGCGAGTTAGCCTACCTCGCTGTTAAAGCTACGCAGGCATGTCCAGGGTCACTTAGTCTGCCCTGTAGCGTCAGCATCGTCTATAGTGCCGCCAGAGGAGTTGTCAGCGTTCTTCTCCTCTGCTGGCTCGGTCACGTCTGGCTCAGTCGGGGCAGCCTCGTCTGCAGTCGTTGGCTCTACTGTCTCATCAGTAGTCTCAGTGGAGTCTTCAGCGCCAGCAGCCTTCCAACCATCGATCGCAGAGTCCGCGAGCCCCTTCACTGCGCCGCCTACCTTAGCGATGTTCTCAGGCTTGACTACACTCACACCGAAGTCGATGAGCTTCCGGGTCACCTTGCCAGCGTCTCCAGCCAGCTTGTTAGCCAGTCTACCATAATCGATCTTGCCTTCAGCCATGTTCCCTCCCAGGTCACGATCGCAACGGCTCGAGCCGTTTAGTCTACAATATGCTACACGATACCGTCAATAGCAAGCAACAGTGCGACCACAATGGTCAGACAGCGGTGTGCTTCTCCTGCTGGCTACTGACGGTGGTGATCTTGTCACACGCCAGTGCCATGGTACGCATCGGCTGCCGCCTCTTCGAACTCCTTGGTGGCTGCAGCGTCGCGCTGCTTCTGCTGGTTCTCGTTCAGTAGGGCATCGACGAGCGCGTCGTCTCTCACGCTGTCAGACTCTTTGATTCTCTTGCCAGCGTCTCGCACCGCTTCTTCGAGGGCTTGGCGTGCAGCCCTGCCAGAGTTGATCGCGTCAACGATCTTCTTGTTAGCGTCTTCTACGCTGTCGGTGAGCTTGCTGATGTCGTCAGCACTGACTACAGGAGACTGGGCAGCCTTCTCGATCTCAGGCAACTGCTCTGCTGCCATCTCGCGCCATTTAGCCAGCGCGTGGCTTGTCGCAGTCTTCGTGGCTTCGCTCGTCTTATGGCCTTCTCGCGCTTTCTCTCCCATGCCTACCTGCGCGATAGCCAGTTTCATGATCGGCACAGTCTGCTGGTGGACCATAGACAAGTTGCGCACGACGGTAGTCTGCACTCGCTGCAGGTTGCGCACCTGACTGTTCGTGGCCCACGCGACAGCCAGACGGGCCATGTAGTTAGCGTGCTGGGCTTCGATCGCGTTAGCGACTTCTGCAGTGTCAGCGAGCTTGTCGCTGGCTTCCTGCCATTCTGGCGTGTTAGGCTGCAATCCGGCTTTAACAGTCTTCAGTCTGTCTGCCTCGTTAGCAGCTACGATGTAGACTGCTTCTAACGCTGCCAGCACGCCGACCATAGCGTTAGTTGACTCCTTGTTAGCCTTCAGCAACTGGTCGATGAGATGGAACGATTCTTTGAGCTCTTCCCTCTTAGCGATGACTTTCCCATCGATGACGTCGAGCCTGTCAGCCAAGTTCTTGCGGTCGAACGCCGCGTCTTCTGCTTTTCTCTTAGTCTTCCTGAGCCACTTGAATAGTTTAGAAGGCTCTTTGATCTCCTTGACCTCGTCTGAGTACTTAGCGACGAAGCCGTCTAAGTCTCGGTTAGCCTGTTCTAGCAGATCGTCTACTTCGGGGATGCGGACGTTCTTCTGAGTGTCGATGATCTGGTCAACGACACTGTTCACTTTCTCCACTGACTCTTTGCCGAACTCGCTGATAGTCGACTGGTCTTTGACGAACGCCTGGAACTGGCCCTTAGCCGTCTCCGCGAACTCAGCCTGCTTTCCTTTCGGCAAGGCGTCTAAGAACGCCGTCTTCATCGGCGTCACTTTAGCCTCCGTCTTTCCCGTCTCCACTACTGCATCGGCGTCGACTGCTCCGACGGCAGGCGCAGACTGCACAGCAGTAGCAGTGTCCTCAGCGCCACCGAACGTGATGCCTGAGAACGCGTCTTCAGCGTCTCCTTTGTCTTCTGTAGCCGTAGCCATAGCGTTGTCTGCAGCCACCTCTGCCTCCTTCATACATAATAGACTTGCACTTCGTGATCAATACTATTCAGACTAGAGTTCTCCTTCAACAGTGCAGGCTATCTGTCCTGTTGCGCTCCCGCTGCGCCGGACAGCGATGTAGACAGTAGTAAGCAGTAGAGTCTCCCAGTCGACGGTAGCGAGTGTCTGGTCTAGCACTTCGTGCGCTAAGTCTAAGGCGACAATGCTCTCACTGCCGTTTATAGCCTCGTCTAACTGGTCTAACAGCGCTAGCGTCTGCTTAGCGTTCATCGCCTCGCTGGGCTTCTGCAGAGACTGCATGAGACTGTCTTCTACAGTCTCCGGGAAACTGAGACACCATCTGCCGTCATTGTCTACTGTCGCCCCGGTAGCGTCAGCCAGCCACCTACTGGCTTCCAGCACGTCTCCAGCGTCCATAGTCAGACTGGAGACAGTCTTGCGTCCATTTGATTCTTCTACTATAGTCGTCAGCATGATGAGTGCGATTCTCCTATTTGATGTTGATGAGCGGGTTCCTCAGATCTGTCCCAGGGCATGGTCGATAGACATACGGGCAGACATGATAGCGCTAGATGGCAGGTAGTCTACACCGCATCCAGCCAGCTCCCAGTTCTGCTCGAGTTGCGAGGCTACGTCTCGTGAGAACTGGTCCCAGTCTAATCCGCCTTTAGTCAGCTTGTTCTTCAGCCTCGTCTTCTCGTCTGCCAGTAGTTCTCCTAGCAGACTATCATAAGAGCCATCTGAGCGGTTGACTACTGCTAGTCCCCTCTTCCCACCATACATGCTGACAGCCTTGTAACCATCAGCAGAGTCTCCCTGCAAGGCAAGCTGAGCTCTGATCTTGCCCGCTGGAACGCCTTTCTCCTTGACTACCTCAGCCTCGTCGACTATGACTTCTCCTGCATCCCTGCGCTTGCGGTACATGATGACGCGGGCGTCTGCAGCGTCTCTCACGTTCTGCATGAGGTCCTTGTCCATGGTCCAGATCGCAGTAGTCACAGTGCTGTCAGTCAAGCCTGACGTCTCGTCAGCTATGAACGTCATCAGGTCATCTGCTTCTACACCGGGATGCTGGCACACTGCTACCCCATCAGCTAGCAGACTGTCCGCCCATCTGGCTTTCCATCTAGATCTCTCTAACCTCAGTTGGGTCTTCTCGGGGTCTGAATGGTCATCCCTGCGGTCTAGCTTGTAATCGTCGAATAGAGACCAACGGTTGATCTTCGCGTCGTCGTGCAAGGTCTTAGTCGAGTTGCCAGCGTCAAAAGTGGCGATCGGAACGACTTTACTGTAACCATCGATCTCCTGCATCTCGCGTATGCGTTTAGACAGCATGCTGTCTAACATGCTAAGGCTCATGTCTTCGCCAGTCTCAGCCAGGAACGCTTCGTCTTCTATGACAGAGGCAGCCCTGAAGACAATGTTGTTGCCGTCGATCACGAGTATAGCTGTCTTCAAGATTCCCCTCCCATTGTAAGGTTTACAGTCATAGTACCCAGACGCGACTATGCCCGGCTATGCTCTCACTGTGACGCTCAGACAGCAGTAGCATAGCGTGAGGCCGATCACCTTCATCTCCATGACGCAGCGTCTAACTGGGGTCTGGATGCGTAAGACAGATCAGACCCATTATGTAGCAGTGAGCGCTTGCTGCGCATCTCGTCTAAGAACTTGCTGGCGTGGGCTGCAGAGCCGATCTCATAATAAGGGTATTTGGTCTGTATGCCAGCGGTAGCCTTCATGAACACCCTCAGTGCCCCAGCGTCATCATAAGGCTGCTCGTCAAGCATCTCCTGCCATGATGGCGGGAAGTCTTCCCACGCCATGCCTTCGACTCTGATGATCTTGCCAGTCTTGATGTTCTTGCGTGTCACGATGGGGCCATGACCGAGACCCTTGGGATAGCCTGTGCCATCGTAGCCAGGGTAATGGAATGGTGTGAACTCGCCGTCTGGTGACGACTGCGGGCTCATGCTGGCAGTCTGCGTTCTAGCTGGAGTCATCTGCCGCACAGCGTTCCCGTCTGTCGAGGAACGCCGCAGTGAGTCTGCCGGACTATAGCCTCGTCGATCATCGATAGCAGGCGCAGCCGCATTAGGCATAGTAGATGACGCAGGCCCCTGTGATGGCCCAGGCTGATAGGCTGGATGAGCCATCTGCTGTCTCTGGGCTTGAGCCCGCTTCCACGCTAAGAACTCCTCGTACTGTGGATCGAACTGCTGTGGCGACGACGCCATAGCGCCCGGTGTTCCACTGACGGTCTGAGCAGCGCTCACTGGAGACTGGGATGCGCCCCGATAGTCTGATGGCGACTGTGGTCGCCCCTGCCGTCTCATTGTAGGTTGTGGACTGTTCGCAGGCATACGCATAGAAGCGTCTTGTCGAGGCATCCGAGGCATCTGGCTCTGCGGGAGGCTATCGTCGAAGACGGGAGTGGGCATAGACGGCATGGCAGGCTGCGCTAGCTGTTCTTCGTCAAAGAATCCACTGAGACTGCTCGCAGTCGCCGATCGCCGATCCACTGCCGATTGATGACGAGGCTCATCAGCCGGGCGCTGCTGCGCTGGCGGCCGTTGGACATGCTGACTGACCCCCATCTGCTGTTGCGTTCGCTGTCGTCCGGTGGGCTCGGCAGCAGCGTCATTCTTCGACTGCATGCTGTCAACAGAAGAAGGCGCAGGTAGGCCCGGTTGGCCCACGTTTGAGATAGTACTGACAGGTCTGCCTACAGGTGGCCTCGTAGGCTGGCTTCCAGGCCGTCGCATCATTCTGTTCACGATAAGAGTCTCCTGTCTAAGCGCAGTCTGTTCTCAGGCGCCGGTTTGCTTTCGTCTATGAGCTCACCATTTTCATCGAACCTGAACTTCTTCTCGTCTATCTCAGACGCAGCTATCCACTCTACAGGTAGTTTCTCCCTCTTAGCCTCAGCCATGACCCTAGACAGAACCCCTACGTCGAATCCTATCTCACGAGTAGAACACCATTTAGCTAACGCCAGGCCCTGGTCCCAGTCTTCCCTGTCAAGTGAACAGAAGAAACGCAGCATCTCCTGCTTAGGCAGCCAGCCAGCAGTAGAGTCAATTATCTTCGTAGCCTGGCCGTTCGCCCATCTGTCGAGGCTGCGGTAGTTAGCCGCTCCCTCTACGATCTGCATCTCAGCCCCATTCAAGGCGTTGAAAGACTTCTCTCTTCCAGAGCGCACTGCAGACAGTATCTTCGGTATGCGGTCTTCCAGTGCGAAACTATTACTTCTCCTCACTATTGCCGGCCCTCCCCTGTCTCGATTCCGGTGTTCTCCAGTAAGACCGCCCGATCTCCTGTGAGTCACATGTCACATCAACGGTAGCATGTTCGGTAGCACACCGAACACTGCCAGCATGTAGAACAGGTAGAACGAAGTGGACACGAATGGTCCCATCGGAGACTTAGCCTGCAGTATGCGTACAGCCAGGTTCTCCTCCTCGTTGCGCTCAGCGTGCATCATAGCGCCACCTGTGACTGTAGATATGATCGCGTTGATGATAGCGCTCACGCCGACTACTACGAGGGGCATCCAAGCGTCAGTCATCAAGAACGGTATGACTGACGCTGCTACGATGACGTATAGCCGACCGTCGCTCATTCCCGAAGACCTGGGCAAGCCCATCAGCCAGCACATGGCACTGGTCAAGACGACACTGAGAATCAACCATGAGTAGTTCTCAGTCAACGCTAGGCATGTGATAGTAGCTGCGAGCTGCAAGCCCATGTGACTCACCAGTGCCCATCTTGGTATCCTGTGGAAGCGCCAGTCTAGGCACGAAGACCACACGAGATGGAAGCCTAGAGTGCAAGCGGAGATGACGGCTAAGAAGCAGACCGCCAGATCTGGGTCGGCTGGGTTGTCGGCGATCTGCTTACCATAGATGGCGAACAAGGCGACGACGAGTCCAGAAACCGCGCTCACTATGGTCGCTGTGACGTTGAATGCTGTCCAATGGTCCCCGATAGCGTTAGGAGTCTTCTTCACCCATGAGACCGCTGGTGGCTTGTAGTCTCCCTCAGCGCTACTCAACGGTATCAGATTCGTCGTGAGCATAGCAGTGGCACCAAGCACTATCGCTGTCAGCACGGCTACTATGCAGCTGGCGATCACCGGTAAACTGAGCAAGATCGTCTCCCTCCAGATGGAACGTCGTCCATGATAGAGGTGAGATATACGAGAATGGCGCTTGCTCACGCCATGTAGGCGACTGCAGTCAGTCTTCTACGACAGTCACAATAGGGGCTTCGTCATCGTCAGAAGCATCTGGTTCTCTATCGTCTACTTCAGACAGACTGTCGTTCATGATAGCGTCTAAGCCCTCGTTCAGGCTTATCTCCATGAGCTTGTCGGACTCTCTCTCCCGGGCGTCTGCTTCCGCGAGGAACCATGCACGCCATCCGTAGGCTTTCTTGAGAGCCAGCATGACAGCGCCCCTAGCGGCAGACTCTAGCCAGCTCCTCTCTACGACTTGGCATCTTCTTAGAGTGGTCGGGTCGAACTCGAGATCGTTAGGGCTGGCTGCCCAATACACCTCGTCAGAGCCATCATTGTCGAGAATGACGTCTCTAGCCCTATCCAGATTCCACGCGAAGTATCTAGCGTCGCCGTCAGACGCTAGCCTGTCTGCAGTCAACCATGCCCATGGCCAGTTCGCGCTGTCATAGTGCAGGCCATCGATCACACGGCCAGAATCAACCAGACTCCGTCCGACGTGATCATGGTGAGTAGTGAACAATGATAGACGAGACTTGCGAGCCCATTTCAGCTGCTCCATTGGAGACAAGCTGCTACCATAGTCTTCCCACGTGCTCATCGCAACAGCGTCGTCGACGTTGAACAATTCGACGTCGCTGCCGAATAGGCCACCGATGAGACTGGCTGTGATAGTGGTAGCCTCCATCTCGTCTACAGTCATAGTGAACTTCGAGTCTCTTATAGGCTGACTCAACAGCACGAGGGCATGCTTGCCGACGTGAGCAGTGTCTACGTCCACTGGAGACAGCTCTCCTCGTATAGCGTCTAAGACGGAGTCTAGATCACCCTTAGTGTCTATCGTCTTACTGACGTCTGACTCTAGCGAGTCTATGTCTATAGACATGACTACGACTGAGTGTCCCCTAACGACGAAGACTACCCAATCATCTCCGCCTCCCGGCAATTCATGGGCTTCTACTACACTGACCAAGACTACCGATTCTCCTATCTCCTGCTGACTACAGTTTTATCGCTCACATGATGACCGCACATCAGTGGACTATGAACTTAGCGTACAAGCCCAGCGCGATAGCGAGCACAGCCAGCACAGCTACGATGATCACCTTGCCCGGCTCGTACTTCCACTGGTCAGACATCCACTTCTTAGCGGATTCTACAGTGACAGGCTGTTTGTTCTTGTCTTCGATGGGGCGGCCATCGTACGAGGCAGCGATAGCATTGAACAGTGAGCCTAGCTGCATAGCCAGCTTACGGGTGACTACGAGCTTCACCTCACTGTCGTATTCTCCAGTCTCGTCTCCAGTCACATGCTGCTTGAAGTTGATGGTTGGAGGCTGCTGGCGTAGCCTCACGCGATTGTAAGGCTTGCCTGTCTGCTCATTCAGCCAGTTCTCAGTCTCGTACACTACGATGCTGTCGAGCACTCTGACCGCCCCAGAGTCATCGGAGTCAGACAGCACATCTTCCTCTTCCATCTCATCGAACGTCTTGAGTGCCTCGTCGTTCCATTCTTCATCTTCCTCACCGTCGCTGGCGGCAGTCTTGTCTATGTAAGGAGAGTTAGCGAGGGCCTCTTCTATGAGTTGACTAGTCTCCTCGTCTATCTCTATCGCCCTCGGGCTATGGTCCGCGGAGTCGTCTTCGGATCCCTCACCGCTGTTGTCTAGCGCTGCATTGACGAGATGATCTAGAGAATGACCGTCACTCTGATCGTCGTCCTCAGTATTATTGTCAGACTCGTTTGTCTCCTCAGTGCCATCAGAAGATGTGTTTGAGTCGTCATGAGTGCGGCTATCTCCATCTACAGTAGAATCGCCTGTGCTTGCGTCTGCAGTCTTGACGACCCTGTCCTCTACCGGCTGGGTAGTCTCATCAAGCTTGTTTTCGGTGTTGCTAAGATCGTCTCTTACGCCTTGCGCGCTAGCGTGATCATCTATAGACATTGCCTGCGTGGCAGCAGACGCTGCGTCTGCTTCATGCCCTGCACGCAGTCTGGCGTCCCTAGCTGCAGCGTTAGCACGCAGCTTGCTCAAGTCAGCCTTGTAGCCTCGTTTGCGTCTCCTGGTCACAGTCTGCCTACTTTCCTATTCACTCACCGTGATCTTACCATGCTCGTCGTATTTGATAGCTCCGCTCGTGACCAGTGCGAAGCCATGGTCACGTATAGACGTGGAGTCTTCACTGTCTTTCACAGACCAGATCTGCCAGTATTTGCCTCCAGCGTCTCGATGCAGTGTGATCTGCACGTCTTTGAAGTCTAGTTGGTCTGTTACGGGCTTCCATTTGTCTACGTCGTTCTCGTAGTCGCCTTCCAGACTGCCGTCTTGAGATGGAGTGATTGCGGGGATAGTCGTAGCCCTTGTCCAAGAGGTAGTCCAGTCTGCTGTCACTGTCACGCTCTGGCTACCATCATCATTAGGCGCGATTTTCGAGTCTTTGAAGTCTACGTCTACGCTAGACTCGTCAGTCTTGAAGCCAGACTCCCACATAGCGTCAGACGTCACAGTCAGATCGCTAGGCTTGTACCCAGAATACTTAGAGTCTGGCGACAAGATGGCTGGCCGTTCGCCTGTAGCGTTCCGGAGATTGAATAGGCGCGAGCTACGAGTAGTCACCTTAGAAGACACGTCTGGGTCCATCTGGTCCTCGTTCGTGAGGTTCATGAGCCATTGATCATGGACTTCTTGCATAGTCACCGTACCATCAGATCTGAAAGAGTCCCAGTCTAATCCGAACGTACCGGCAGCAGTGACGTAACGGTCGACGAGATCGGCCATCTCAGACTTGTCGTCCTTCGTGAGCGTGATGAGTTGACCAGCGTTGTCTGGCTGGCTCTCCACATGATTCGTATACAAGACGAAGCCGAGGCTCACAGCGAATATGATGATGACCCCGAGCCACATCCAGTCACTCCTGGTCTTAGGCATCGGAAGCCTGACACTTGCCTTCTTGCCATTGTTCATGGATAGTCTCCCTGTCTCCGTTTCCATCGCTGTGTTCTTGGTTTATTCTGGCTGGAGGCTATTGTCCTGTCGCTTGTGAACTGTCAGACTGGCTTTGCGTGACTTCTTCCAACTGCTGTTTAGCCTTCTTCCACGGGTTAGTCTCGAAAGCGTGAGTCCATCTCTCATTCTGCTGCAGAATGTACACTAAACTCACCCGGCCTTTGAAGTCTTTCATCACACACCAGCCTGACTTCAAATCTGCGAACGTGTCTCCGAAATCATTGAAGCTGATGTTCAGAGACTTGCAGAGGATCTGCGCTTCCTCGCGGTCGCTGCATTTGAACGCGAACTGGGTAGCAGCTGAGTTCATGAGCTTGTTAGAACCAGTCTTCGGGTTGCGCAAGTCAGACACGTTCTGCGTCATGAGAATGCAGGCTGTGTTCAAAGAACGGCCGAGGCGGAATAGAGACTCGATAGTAGTGTAGCCAGCCTCGTTAGCTACTGCCGCCCAAGCCTCGTCAATGATGACTGTCTTAGGTTCTGGCTTATGCACTTGGTCTTTCATGACCGTCAGAATGTAGTCAGTGATGAGATACATGATGCCGAGACTCAGGCGTTCCTCAGCCCGGTAAGACGATGGGTCAGATCCCTGCTCAGGCAGGCTCAGTTCTTGCGCTGTGATGATCGTGAGCCCATCGTTGAACTCGCGCATCTTCTCTGCTTTGCCTCTGCCCTTCTTGAAGATCAGGCTTGAGATAAGGCTAGATCCCTGCACTGCTTGCAGTCTGGTACCGATCGCCTCGATAGCAGGGTCGGGGTGACGGAGAAGTTTCATCATGAGTCTTGTGAGGGAGGGATCGTCTTCCTCTGCGACGTCTGAGATGATAGGATACAGGCGGGTCATCTGCTCGTCGCTGATGTTGCCCACTAAGATCTCGACTAGCGAATAAGCCTTCGAGATCTTCCGAGCCTTTTCTTCTTCCATCACGTAGGGATCCATAGAGCCAGTCTGGGTCTGGTCGCCCATGTCCCACACGTCGATGCAACCACCTAACTCATCATTCAGATTCCTCATGCCAAGAGAATCGCTTTTGAAGTCTAAGAAGATCGTCTTCTTTCCGGCGATAGCGCTCATGATAGCCAGATTCATGCCTAGCTGCGACTTGCCAGAACCAGGAGAACCCGTGATGACTACACCCCCAGCAGTAGATTCCGTGTTGATGCTAGTATGCGGATCAAAAAAGACAGGCGTCGGGTATCCTTGCTTGTTGACGCCTATGACAGGTCCCCGCCATACGTCGTCGTTTTTAGCCATCGTAATTCTCCAGTCAAGATTCCCTTTACGGCAATGCAGATATACGACGAACTCACATGCAAAACAGAATCGCGCTGGGGTAGGCTCAGGACTCACGTCAGCATGAGAGACAGGCTGATTCAGGCATCGAGGTCATCTGCGTCGGGATAAAGCGTCTTCTTGGCCTTGCGCTATCAGTCTGCGAGCAGCGTCGTTCAATGGTATAGCCTTCGGCACTTCTACTTGTGGTTCTCTCGGTGCTTTCTGTTTAGGCTGATTCTGCTTCTTGACTTTCTGCTTAGACTGCTTCTTAGCCTTCTTGTCTGCAGTAGGCTTGTTATGGCGTTCGCCCCCGATCTTAGCGTCGGGGCCATCATAGCAGTCAGGGTCAGCCAGCCATAGAGTCATCGTGCTCTTCACTGCTGTTCCATTGTCATAGCTCTGCAAGTCAGCGTAAGTCCTCGCTAGGGAGAAATACTTGAATGTGCTCTTTAGGTCTTTCAGCAGTGGTTTGTTGTGGAATAATGGCTTAGACATCACGTTGCCTAGCAACAGTGGCGGCCCGAAGATGACGCCAGCCCAGATAACGTTCTTGAACATCTTGTCAGCGCCAATGACCATAGTCATAGGGAACGACCAGATGAACATGAGCGCAAGTGTGTATCCAACTGCTTTCAGCGACTTAGGCTTGTTGAACCTGATGTCGCCGAGCGCGTAGATCTGGGGGTCGCGTTTGAAAAAGTCAGTGTAGACACGGGCATACAGCGGTGGGACGTCTTCCTCGTCATCTACTGCCATCAGTCCACCTCCATAGTGTCCAGAGTTCGCCCTCTTCTTGGTCTTGCTTTCTAGCGTTAAGCAGATATTGCGTAGACTGTTCTAGACGCGGCGATGGCGCTGGACTAACGTGACAGTCCAGCGCCATCTCCTATTTTCTGGCAGTCGATAGCCCTCAGGCTATTCTGCTTGCGTTCACAGCACAGCGTTCAGGCTGGCGATCTTGTTCTTCAAGTCGCTAGACTCAGCCTCGAGCTCGTCCTTGTGAGACAGCTCTTCTTCGATTTCGGCTTTGCGAGCACGGGCGTCGGCGATGTCAGAGTCGACTTGCGCCTTCTGCTGGCGCAGCGCTTCGATCTTCTCGTCGATCTCAGCTCGGTCTTCTTTCAGGCTAGCGATCTGCTTAGACACCTCTTCTGCCTCTTCGATCGGTAGTCCAGCGAGACGACTATCGACCTCAGCCTTCTGGTCCTTCAGAGACTGGAGGGCTTCGCGCGCCTTGCTGACAGCGTTCACGAGGGCGTCGACAGAATCAAGACTCTCATCTCCGGCCTCCGCCGTTTCGTCTGTATCCTCAGTAGGCTCAGCATACGCCTCGTCCTCAGCTGCGGTCACCTCTGGATCCTCAGGCAGCGCCTGGTCGAACAGGTCTGCTGTCTCCTGATCGACTTCGACTTCCTGCGCTCCCCCGTCCTGAGCTTCATCAGTATGAGCAGACACTGTAGACAAGTCGAAAGATGGCAGCTCTGGCACGTTGAGGGGAGCAGCAGGCTGTTCCACTTGGACATCGTCTGGCTTTTCAAGGTCAGCTTCCGTGATTCCCTCGCCATCGCGGTACAAATCTGCTGCAGAGTCAGCGTCCCTTCCATCATTGCGCTCAGCGTCAAGATAAGCGAGGGAGTTAGTAGATGGGTCAGTCTGCTCGGGGCGCATGGACCCGATCGTCACAGTCTCAGTGTAGTTGTTGCCAGCGTCGAGCTTAGACAATGTGATCTTTTCGTCCTCAGCCAGGTCGACTACAGCCTTCAGGATCTCGCTCAGGTAGAAACCATTCGAGAAAGAAAGAGTGTCGTTGATAGACAAGCCTTGTCCACAGGCTAACGCTACGAAGTTCTCAGCGTCAGTCTGCGGCTTGAAGCCATCGGGGGTAGCAGCCTGGAAGCCGATGTCTTCCAGTTCTTCGTCAGTGAAACCAAGAGACTTGCGGGCGTCAGCGCGGTTCTGCAACTCGTCGTACGCATACTGGAACAGAGTGTCTAAGTCGACTGGCTCGATCTTGATCTCCACCTCGTCGTCCCTGAGCGGCTCGTTAGTCTCAGTGACGTGGATAGCGGACTCGTCGATCTCCGTGAGGTTCGCGATCGTGTTGACAGTGTAGCTGTCATGCCAGTTCGCCACGACGTCAGGGTGGGCTGCCAGTTCGATCTTCAAGGCGTTAGCGTCAATAGACGCGCCTGAGACATGCTGGTCTAGAGAGAACCCGGCACGCTGCTGCAGGTTGAACTTGTCGTTCACAGCGTATGCTCCGGTGACGGCGCCGTTCTCGAGCAGCACGACGTAGTTGTCGCCGCCGTCTACACTGAACGTCACGTGATCGTATCCTGACCGAGAGCTTAGTTCATCTTTCACAGTGTTGATCGACATAAGACTCCTTATTTCAGACAGCCTGCTGCCGTGAGCGGCTATCGAGATCAATGGTTTTGTTATGGTAGCAAGTGGATATAAGTAGCGCGACTACATGCTGTCTACTGTGTGTCTGCGTGTCTCCGGCTATTGTTCTAAGCACTAGCTCCATGGAATCTTACCTCATCGAAGCGTCGAGATCACATGACAGCAGACATGAGAGGGGCCTGAGGCTGCCAGGTTCTCGTCAGGCAGCCTCAGGCCCCTTACTGTAGATTCTATAGCAGTCTATTAGAATCCACCGAGAGAGCCTATGATAGACTGGAGCGATGGGGCTACGGCTACGACCGTCAGCGACATGACCATCGTTGGCATGAGGACGGCCATGATCTTAGTCTCCAGGCTCGCGATCTTCTGGTCTAGCATGGCGATGAACTCCTGGCGGGAAGTCTTAGACCTGCGCCGCAAGGCTTCAGTCATGTCTGTACCAGTAGTCTGCGCTTGGATGACGACGTTGACGAAAGCCTCGATCTCAGGGGTAGGCGCGCGCTCGGCTAAGTTCGTGAGGGCGCTGGTGAGGCCGCGTCCGGCTTGCAAGTCTTTGCACACTACTTCGAACTCGTCTTTCACGATGCCCCTCTTCAGCAATGGGGTGATCGTCTGGAGAGACGACTCCATAGAGTTAGACACGGAGTTCGAGATGACGAGCAGATCTAGGGCTTCTGGCAGCTCCTTGCGGAACGCTGCTATTCTCTCCTTCTCCTTCTTGCTCAGCGTGTGGTCGGGGTAGATGTAGCCAAGCGCAGCGAAGCATAGCACGAATGCGAACCACGGGATGTAAGTCATGTAGTCTTTGACCGCCAGATAGCACACTGCGCCCAACACACAGCCGGCTACAGCGCAGCCGATCTTCAGCACGACGAATTCTGTCGCGTTGATGCCCCATGGGTTGCCTGCACGGCGAATCCTAGCGTTGATAGACCCCTCTTTGACTCTTGAAGTGTGGACTATCCTGTCTGGCAGCACTTTCGCGGTCTCCTGCCCGAGCGCTGCTAGGTATCTGGTCATGCCCTTAGACTTCTCAAGGTTTTCGAACCTGGCGTCGATAGACGACTTGTGCATCGTGAGCGCGTAACCTATAAGTATGATCGCGAGCCCCACGAGCAGGGCTATTAGTTTAGGCGTGAAGATCTCCATGATGGGCAGATATACGTAGCTGCCTGATCTGGCGTGCTTAGCGCCATAAAGTGATAGATCGCCTGATGGGCGTTCTTGTCAGACGAGAATCCAATCAGGAGCATCAGGCAGCCGTAGAAGAATAGAACACAGGCGGGCCCAGTGCACTCATTGAGTCCTGTACCCGCCTGGTCTTGCCTGCAGTCAGCGAGAATGCGCTTGGACGCTGACTGCAGGAAGTCTGATGAATCATATGCAGAGACTACGCTGCATACATGCGATATGTCTGATCATGGTGAGACCAGCACAGTCAGTCGATGACGTCTGCTACGAGGAGCGCGTGGTCTGACAGGTCATCGTGCGCTTCTACCAGCACGTCGCCAGTCCATCCGCCTCGCTTGCCGTAAGACCATCCCTTTGACGCTAAGAAGTCTATCCTGCGGGCAGGCATGTGTTCGATGTTGATCCCATGCGGCGCTGCGGTCTCCACAGCGACTCCAGTCGCAAGCGACGTGGGTTCGGGTTTGTCTTTCTTTCCTAACGCTACAGCGACTTCTTGCGCTTCGTTCCAGAACGTCGTCTCAGTGACTATCCGGCCTGCTTCGTTCTGGCGGAGCCCCATGTATTCTCCCATCAGCCAGCGGATCGAGTCTTCGTCTCTAGGCGCGTTGAAGTCTCCGCACATCAGAGAGGCGTCTGCTTCCAGTTCGTTTATCTCCCTGTTCATCTTGACGAGTTCTCCCATGCGTGCAGACTGCCGTAGAGCACCCCAGTACCCATGGTATGACGTCACAGTGAGCAGTTTCAAGTCTCCAGTCTCCGGGTCAGTCCAGTCGATCGGGTTCAGCAACGCGGTCACAGCGTCGATGTCCTTGTCTTCATACGTTACATGCAAGCCGTCCTCGTCTGCTTGAATCAGTCTAGACGTGTCCCAGGCTACCACGCAGACGTCTTCCCTGTCTTGCACTGGGCTGCAGCATACACTGTCCCACCCGATCTCCCCTAGCTTTGAGTCTAAGTCCTTAGCGAGGAAGAACGGGACTTCTTGCAACGTGACGATTTGAGGCTCGTGACTGAGTATGGTAGACTGCAGGGCAGGCCATTTCTCAGAATTCCATTTAGAGGCGTCGAAAGGCCTGTTCAGCACGTTCCACTGGAGTATCCGCATGAGCAGATGATATACGTGGACACCGTAGTTCTAAACGGTTTTGATCGTGCGAGAAGCCGACGCGATTCGAACTCGATTCGCAAGCTTAGTCATCGTCACTCTCCAGAGCACAGTATAGCCTCGACGCGGTCCACGTCGCCAGCAGCAGCCAGCATAGCTGCTTTCACCATCTCGTCTTGGCCGCAGGCTATTGACCGACCATACGCCTCCATGATGACTGCAGCTGACAGTACAGCAGTGCGCTTGTTGCCATCGGGGAAGCAGTGCCCTGTAGCCAGTCTGACAGCGAAGTCGGCTGCCTGCTTCTCTATGCTTCCGTATCTGCCGGGACGCGACGAGAACACGGCGTAAGTTATGGCTTCCACGTGATCACGGCTCTGCTTGCTAGCACTACGCAAGCCTGCAGACCGTTCTAGCGCACGACCGTGTGCGCTCATGACCATGTCTACGATGACGGTCAGTGTCTGCTGGTCTGCAGCGCATACTGGCTTCAGCCTGTCTACTGGTCTATCGAATTCGATCTCATGATCAGTGAGATCAAGTCCATCTGTCGTTACTGTTCTTTCCCTTTCTTCTGTGGTCGCAGGCATGGCGGCGCGCTCCTGTCAATTCTGATAGAGTCGTCTGAGGGCTCCATTGCTTGTAGACTGACTATGTGTCTTACGGGTGGTTTGCGTTCTCAACGCATATGGCAGTCATTTGTCTGACAGTTCAGCCATAGCCGGCTCATACCGGTTCAGCACGTTGTCTAGCGTGGTAGACAGTAGTCTGCCATCTGTAGGCAGTGCGCTGACTGTCGACTCGTCGCTTGGTCTCTGATCGGACGACTGTTCGCCAGTCTCACCGTCTTTGATGACGGTGACTACGATGCCTGCTTTCTGAGCCCTACGGACGCAGTCCCAGGTGCCCTTAGAGCCGGCCATGGGGAAGGCTAAGCACAAGTCAGCGCCATGATCGACCATCTCCTGATTGCGTCGTGGGCCAGCGTAACGTCCATAAGCTCTCCAGTCAGCCTTGTACACACTGAGCTTCACGTCGTTAGCAGTCGCCCATGATCGCGCTGCCTCGTCAGCGCCAGTCGCGTCTCCGACAACGATCTCGTCTACAGACCCCTTGTATCGGTCTAGCACTGTATGCACGTCTACAGCAGGGCGGTAACGACTGCCGGTAATCAAGATTCGCATGCTCACATGACAAATCATATACCATTAGACATGCGGAAGTCAATGGAGACCCGCTGTATGGGCCTCGTGGGCCCTGTTCTGTCTGCAGACATTATGTGGAAGAGGCTGACTGGGCGGGAATAGGCCTGAACAACGTCAAGCCTGGTCTATGAGCGCATGATGCAGCGCGGCGTCAGCCATGTCTTCTATAATCACAGTCTGACCGCCTGTCTTCCAAGCCGCAGCCACGTTCTCGTCAAAGTCGAACGCTATAGTCTTGCCGTTCTCCGTTTTGAACGATATGAACCATGTGCCGGAGTCCGTGTGGATGATGACTGGAGTCTCGTCTCCGCAATCATGCACTGCTATGTGCCGTAGACCGGCTACTATCTTTTCGAGGTCAGTTCCCCTGCGCGTTGCTGTTGTACTGACGTGCTGGTCGCAGCCTGACTCCCAGTAGTCTTGAGACCATCTGCTTCTTCTACTGTTGATGGGAGAGTCGACGCTGAAGCTTTGTGCGGTGGAGTCAGTTGCCCGCTGGGCTTCGTAAGTGCTGTCAGTCTTGTTGACTTTGTCAGTAGCGCGTTCGCCTTTAGTGAAGATCGCCTTGTAGTCTAAGAACGCCATGGGTTTGAGATATTTGATAGCCTCTATAGAATCTAGAATTGTCATGCGGCGAGATGATAGAGACAATGCTCTGCAGTTAGATCAGAAGTCTTGCTAAACTGTTTAGAATACGCAAGGAGGCTGCCAATCGTTTCTGATTGGCAGCCTCCCGCAGTACAGCAATGACCTACAAGGTCACGTTGCCGGATCTAAGATCAGGAAGCGTTGCCGTTGTAGTTAGCCGCGTTGCCAGCCTTCTGGCCAGCCTGGTACTGAGAATCATTGCAGTTGTTGTTAGAAGCGTTGCTACGACCCTTAGAAATGATGTTCTGAGAATCGCCTAGACACTTAGAAACATCCTGCATCTTGTTGCCAGCCACGTTCGTGATCATGCCGAAGACGGCGATGCCGAACACGACGAAGACGACGATGCCGATGATGATCTCAACGGTCTCAGCGCCCTCTTCCGAGCGTACCCTATCCGAGAAGAAATTCTTCATGGGATCTGTTCTCCTTGTTAAATGCGCATTCTTTCTTCTATTCTGCCGGAGGGCCTCTCAGCCTTTCCTTGAATTTATTATATACAAGCAATTCTAGTCAGGCGTCGGCTAATAGGCTATATCGCAACGATTCTGCAAGAATGCAAGTACATACTAGTGATCTCGAGGCATCAATCGCGCTCCACTTGCGCTATAGTCGTGCTTGCTATTCGCTATGCAGCATGATCGGAGGGTTGTTGACGTTGCTATCAGTGTTCTTTCTGTCATACTGAGAGCAGTATAGCGACACGAAGAATATCTATGTTCTCATAGGCAATGTATAGTAGGAGTGGGGCAATCGAGGCAGGGAATCGTTCGGCCGCTCAAGGAGGAATAGTAGAGATGATAGACGCTATACTCGTCTCCACAGCAGCGTTAGTGCTGTTCTGGGTAGCAGCGCCATTCGCGTTGAGGGAGAAGGCTGCTGGCAAAGATGGTCTGCACTACGTATGGCTGGTACTTGCAGGTGGCGCCCTGGTAGCCTTCACGGTCAACACGATCAAGCTGTTCTTGATAGTAGTCAGCTGGATGCTGTCAGTCTTGCTCACAGTCCTGTCACTGGGCTTAGCCGTGGCGATCATGTTAGCACTGCTGAAGCTAGTCAAGTCAAAGACTAAGTAGTCGCGGTTGCGTATAAGCAGTCCAGACTAGGCTGTCTACCATACTTGTAGCGTAGGGTGGGTCTCATAGTGAGACGCCACCCTGCTTTGTTCAGAGACGGGCTTGTCGGGAGACTGTCTGACTGGACGTGTCATCATCACTAGTCTCAAAGTCATGAGACACGCTGTGAGTACGACTGCAGTCTCAAGACGTCGCGGTATTATCGTTCTGTGTAGTAATGGGCTCTCCTGCAGTCTCGCGGGCAGGGCTCATGTAGACAGTCAGATCAAAAGAATGGTAGGCAGGCATGGCCTTGAACAAGAAGAAGCCCGAGCAGGCTAAGAGGACGCAGACTCCGCTGGTGTCTGGTGTGAGTCTCCCGGAGACCAGACTGGAGTTCGACCCAGTAGTGCCAGTAGGCAGACTGAAGGTCGGTGAAGACGCTGGAGTAGTGCCAGCGGTCCGCAGGTATGATGAGGTGTCTGACGAAGCGCTTGAAGCGAGCATCCGCAAGTTTGGTTTCGTAGAACCGATCATCGCCGCTAGGGACGGTCGCATCTTGCATGGCGCTCACCGCTATGCTATCGCGCAGAAGCTCCAGCAGCGGACTGTCCCAGTCATGTGGGTAGACAACTGGGAGCACGATGACGCGGAGACGCAATTCTACAACGTGTACGCGAACAAGATCAATGACTGGTCTAGCTGGATCGCAGAGAACGTGGACGAAGTCCTGCGCAGCGTCGACGGTGGCGTGAAGAAGAAGGTGATGGAGGGCGACGACAGCACGTTCGTAGTCGTACCAGACGAGACTGGCGAGTACCGTGACATGGCTGGCAAGCTCGGCATGTTCATCGACGTGATCCCGAAGAAGCTGTGCGCGTCTTCAGCCACGTTGCTCACGCTCGCGCAGCTCCGCATCAAGTCTCTCGGTCGCCGTTACCAGTACAATGACGAGCAGTTGCTGTACATCGAGACGCTGAGGGACGCCGTGGACTACCATCGCAAGAAGGTGGTAGAAGAGGGGCTCAACTCTGCAGGCAACTTGGAGCAGAAGCTCTCCCAGGAGTCGACGTGGGACGCTAAGATCATGAGCGATGGTCGCATCGTAGCGCGCATCGTGTTCTTGCATTCAGTTGGCTTGCCGAACGATGAGATCTCGGAGATCGTAGGAGTGCCAGTGTCTAACAAGGCGCTGCGTGAGAGGGCTAAGGCTCAGGGCATGGACTCGTTCGTAGAGATGCCGACAGTCGAGAACGCCTTGTGGCGCTCGGCTAAGCGCTCGTTCAACCCAGAAGACACTTACGGTTGGTGGATCACCCAGTTGCTGGAGACACGGGCAGACATGCTCGCGGACAAAGACGTGGCGGCTGTCCTCGGGGAACTCGAGCAGTACCGCAGACCATGGTCTGGCGCTACGGCTGTGGAAGACGGTCCGATGCCGCCAGTCACGCGGTTAGACTATTCTGAGCCCAAGGCTGCGAGGCTGCGCAAGAAGGCTGTCGGCCTCATCTTAGAGAAGACCGCTGACCAGTTAGACGGCAACGGTGACCGCGTCGTTGACGAGGGCATGGCTGAAGACTGGGTAGACTGGCCTGAGGCGCTGCGTTTCTACGCTCAAGAATGCTTCCAGCACGCTCTAGACGAGGAAGCCCGCAAGCATCCGGCAAAGAAGGGCCGCAAGTCTCCTATGGACGTGGCTACCACTCGTCAGTCTACAGACAAGCTCTGCGGTAAGAAAGAATGGCAGGAGATGGTCTGGCTTGATCTCGTGAACAGCGACACGGCGAAGTACGACGCTATGGACGAAGACGCGGCCGCGGAGGCTGAGAAGACTGCCTACGCTACTGCTGGCATGGAGTATGATCAGACTACCGCGCAGGAGTTCAATGACAGGCTCATGAGTCTGAGGGAGAAGTATAGCGCCGGTCCGTTGAAGGGCATCTTCGCTATGCTGCAGGGGCCGTCTCACGATGGCGATCTGAGCTCAGATCCAGACAGCAAGAAGGCAGGCAAGTGAGCCGCAAGCGCAGTAGACGCAAGCAGCTTGAGACCGACCGTCACCAGAACACCAGCCAGCAGCCTGCTAGTGTCTTGAGCAGGTTGCTGACGGGCGATGAGATCGGAGTAGGCGATCCGGCGTTCTACCCAGCCGCTGAGACCGATCGTAGGCCTGAGGTTGCAGTGGCGGCTGGTGACCAGCAGCAAGTGGAGGCTATCGGCCAGTCAGTGCTGGACAGCTTCATGCAGGCGTCAAGCGAGGCTGCTGGAGACGGTACTATGGCTGTAAGCAAGAGGGACCATGGACCATTGCCAGGTCCGGCTAAGACGCCGCTTGGACTCGTGAAGATAGGAGGAGACGAAGAATGAGCCCAGTGTTCATCCCCAGTAAGGGACGCGCTAAGAACTGCGCGACGCACAGGAACTTCGAAGTCTACGGTATGCATGACTGGATGTACGTGGTAGAGCCGCAGGAGTACTGGGACTACGTGCAGCGCTTGCGCAGGGACGGCGTGTACAAGCCTGAGACGCATGTGTACGCTTTTGACCTGGAGACGTTCAAGTCTCCTAAGAGCAAAGACAATCCGCTCGGTTTCGACTACCTGGACGACTATGGTTGGCGTCCAGACTTGACTACGGGACCTGGACCGGCTAGGAACGCGCTCCACCAGTTAGCTAAGCAGCTCGGCTGCAAGCACTATTGGATGCTAGATGACGACATCTCCGCGTTCGCCGTTGACGCTTTCTTCTTCCAGAAGAACATGTGGATCAAAGACGTGAAGAACGGTGGGGCAGCTGAAGTCAGGATGTCTCTCATCGACTCGTTCGACTTGTACGAGCGGTTTCTAGACATGTACTCTAACATCGGCTTAGCCGAGTTCGAGAAGCAGGGGCTCGTGCAGAACCATCGCAAGAACAGCCAGTTCTCCGTGAACTGCAAGACGTATTCTTGCATCCGCTTCAGCACAGACGGCCCCGACATCCCATGGCGCAGTCGCTATAATGACGACGTGATGATCTCGCTAGACTACGAGAAGCGAGGATATGTGAACGTCTCTAGCAAGATCGTGTGCTATCAGACTCCAGACACCCAGTCTCAGGCTGGCGGCATGACTGAGGCGTTCCATCAGGAGGGCACTCTCCGCAAGGTGAAGTACCTGGTGAAAGCATACCCAGAGCGCGCGTTCTTCACTTTGAAGTTCGGGCGGTTCCATCATCTTGTAGACTACTCGAAGTTCGAGCAGCCACTGCGTCTGAAGAACGGTCAGCCTGTCGACCTAGACCAGTTGACTCCAGAGTCTTGGAACCCATATGGGTCGTTCCAAGACTATTATCTGGGTTATGGTTCTGAGGAGTTCCAAGCTGCTCAAGAGCAAGCCCTCGAAGCACGCTGGAAGAACGTGGACGATCTCATGATGGCAGTGTACGCTGACCAGCAGATCGAAGAGCACGGTTACTTCGGGACTGAGAAGACTCCGATCATCAGGCCTGCAGACTTGAAGGCAGCTGACGTAGAAGGCTTGCTTGGCCTCAAGCGCAAGCATGCTGACGAGATCGGAGTGAGGCCTTCAGCCGCTAAAACAACTAAGGCAAAGAAGGCGAAGACGCCAGTCACAGGATCGACTGCTGATGACGGCGAGACTCTAGCGCCGTCGTACGCAGAGGATGACGGGCCGGAGTTCTGACGCTGTTTGGTCTGACTGTGGGCAGCCATGCTGGGGTCAAGGAGATCTCCTGCATGGCTGTCTGCATATGCAGTCATGGTACTATCTGCTTGCAGAACTGCAATCGTAATCGTGTACGCAAGCCACTGCCTGACGCAGCTGCGCTTGCACAGGGAAGGCGAGAATGGGAAGAAAGAAGAAGGCTGTCAGCGGCGGTTTCGCAGAGAAAGGCAGTGAGGGGGAAGTCAGGGTCAGCGCGCCCGGTGGTTACGAGGAGATGACGCCCGAGCAGCGCCGCACGACTACTATTCTAGGCGCGTCGATCGTAGCTGTGATCGTCGTCGTCGTTGCTGTCGTGATCGGAGTAGTCACATGGCAGAAGAACAAGACTGCTACGGAGACAGCGCAGAAGAACGAGTCTGCTTACTCGAAGCTGGCTGACGACTCTATCGCGAGACCATCAGACTACGTGACTCGCGACGGTGCTATCCAGTTCACCCGAGACGGCGTCGTCGAAGGCAAGCTAGACGACAAGTGGAAAGACACTAAGACTGTAGACGTGTGGTTAGACCCATTATGCCCGGGATGTGGCTCTGTAGACCAGACGCTGTCCCCGACTTACGCTGAGTACTTGCAGTCTGGCAAGATCGTCTTGCGCATCCACCCGATCGCCACTCTGGACAGTCTGAGCACAGACGACTACAGCACACGAGCGTCTGCTTCCATGTACCGGATGCTCGACGTGGCTCCAGACAAGGCGTACGCTTACATCACCCTCCTGATGTCGGAAGACAAACAGCCTGAAGAAGGCAATGGCTATGAGTCTGTCTCTGACGCAGACTTGCAGAAGACTGCGACTGAAGTCGGCGTAGACGAGAAGGACGCTGAGTCATTGACTGACGGCAAGTACAAGGAGTACTTGAAAGCGGCCACAGACTATTCGACGAGCCGCACAGAGCTTTATCGCTCTGACACTGGAGAGTTCGCCACTCCTATCGTTCGCGTAGGGGATACTAACATGAGCTTTGATGACCCGAGCACCTCGAAGCTCATCGAGCAGTTCAAGCGTCTGGTCGACAAGACAGACAAGTGATAGCATAGCAGCTTGAACTGGACAGTCAGAGGGGCCGTAGCGTTGATTCATTCGCTACGGCCCCTCTTCATGCTGGGATAGACCATTGCAGGTCGCAGGACTATTCCGCATGTAGCAGCAACATCGTCAGAGCTTTCCGTAGAACTGGTTCTCTGATGATGATCAGAGTGGCCTTAGAATCGAATGCCGCGAGACTGTGTGGACATACTCGCCATCTCGCGGCATTCTGCTCACTGGTAATGCGAGAAAGCCGATCATGGTATGGCGCATCACCTGTAGCCGCGAGCGGGCTTAGAATCAGATAGGGCTGCTATGTCGTGTCTGCCGAGGGCAGGCTGCTTGATCATCAGACTTGTCTTCGGGCAGTAAGCCTTTCAGCCTGCGCTTCTTCTTCGTCGAGGCAGCGGTCTTAGCGGCTGTGCTCGATGGTGCTGTCTCACCCCACCATGACGATCCGACTACAATCGGCTTGACGCCGTGCTCGCTGCAGAAGTCAGCTACGCTGTCATGAGCTGACTCAGCCACCAACCATAGCTCTGGCTCATCGAACGCTTCCTCGTAATCACGACTGATGGCTTTCGCCAGACTGCTGTCACTGTTCACCTTGCTGACAGCGTCTAGCGCGGCGTCTCGCGCAGAGTCATCGGTGATCGTCTTCTTCAACGCTTCAGCGTAGCGGAGCACCTGGAACACGTCGTTGCTGCTAGCCCTGCGCTAGACCAACAAGCGGACGCTGCGACTCCTCGTAGTGCTGCCGCGCCCGTCATAGTTGATCTCGCAGTCTGCCTCCATTATCCTCATGAGTCTCCAGTCTCCTGCACGCTATACTATGTGAACCATACCGCAGAACGCGTAGGAGACTGCCTTCAGCTGTTTTCCAAGAAACGGATCTGCGCGGTATTATGACTCTGATTAGATGAGTGACTGTCAGCGTCGCCGAACATGGTCTACAGTGCTGGCAGTCAGAGGACAGACATCATATGGAGGCAGACGTACTCATGTCGGTGGCCGGCTTCGTGAACCTGCACAATCACAGCCATTACTCTATCCTAGACGGTTACTCGCGCCCAGACGAGTACCTCAAGCAGGCTGCGGCGTTGGGGCAGACAGCCCTAGCGCTCACGGACCACGGAAACTTGTTCGGAGCGTTCGAGTTCATCTCAGCTGCGAGGGCTATGTCTAAGAGCCTAGACAAGAAGAAGCATGCGCAGGAGCCCGTCTGGATAAAGCCTATCATCGGCATCGAAGCTTACATGGCTCCCGAGAATCCAGAGGGCGCTAAGTGCAAGCACGCTGTGTACTACAGCCGCGATGAGTCTAAACGAAGCATCGACGTGAGCATGGGAGGAGCATACACTCACCTCACGTTGCTGGCAGTAGACGACGTCGGCTTCCATAACCTCATCCGTCTGAGCACAGAGTCGTTCAAACGCGAGAACGTGTACTACAACCAGCGCATGGACATGAGCATGCTGGCTAAATGGAACGAGGGACTCGTAGCTACGACAGGCTGCCCGTCTGGCGAGATCCAGACACGCCTCAGGCTAGGGCAGAAGAAAGAGGCGTATGAGTACGCTGAGCGCATGAGCGACCTGTTCCCCGGCCGCTATTTCGTGGAGATCATGTCTCACGCGATGAAGAAAGACTTAGAGCGCGACGCTATCCCCCAGTTGCTCAAGCTCGCTGAGGACTTGAAGCTCCCATTGCTGGCGACAAATGACGCGCACTACGCTAAGCCTGGCGATTCGCTGCGCCACGAGGAGATGCTCTGCATCAACACTAACTCTCGCGGTGGCTCTAGCGAGAGGGTGTACATGGACACCCCAACTGAGGACACTGTAGGCGAGTGGGCTGAGGCTCACCCTAAGGAAGCGCAGGCGTACCGTCTCAAAGGCAGGAAGATCCCGACTCGCTTCGCGTTCTCAGGCAATGACTACTATCTGAAGTCTTACGACGAGATGATCCGTCAGTTCCCAGAAGACCAATTCCCAGGGGCAGTCAGGAACACTCTCGTCGTAGCAGACATGGTGGGCGACTGGTGGGCTAAGAAGCCGCTTGACTTGACTGCTATCAAGGAGAAGTACGCTAGTGACGTGAAGTTGGCTGAGGCTGGCGTAGCTTTCAGTGACGACTACAGGCTGCCGCATGCTGGAGGCGGTGCTGTCGCTCCTGAGCCAGTGGAGGCTAACAAGGGCGTGACTGTACTGGGCGAGACGCCGGCGAAGCCGTCGGAGTTCAAGAGCGATCCATTGACTCAGAAGCTCATAGATGATGGGACTATCTCGCTGGGGCCATATGACCTCAGCCTGAACAAGGGCATTCGACCAGTCATCCAGATCCCAGAGGGGTGGACTGAGGCCCAATGGTTCCAGAAGAAGCTCAATGACGGGTTCGTGCAGCGTCGAGTGGCTAAGGGAGACTCGCCGGAGATCTTAGCAGAGTCTAAACGTCGTCTAGACGTCGAGTACCCGGTGTTCGAAGGCAACGACTTCGTGCAGTACATGCTGGTCGTGGCTGACTACATCGCGTGGGCTCGCGAGCACGGGGTCACTGTAGGCAGCGGAAGAGGGTCGGTCGGAGGCAGTGAAGTAGCCTACCTCATGGACATCTCCAGGACTGACCCGATCCGGCACGACTTGCTGTTCGAGAGGTTCTTGAACCCAGAGCGCAAGAGCCCGCCTGACGTCGACACTGACTTCAAGGCGAGCGTGCGGAACGACGTCCTCGCATACGCTAAGGACAAGTACGGGTACGACTGCGTGGCGAACATCGTGAACTTCGGCACTTTCAAGCTGAAGCAAGCGTTCCAGGACATCGCGAAGATCTATCACGCTGACTCTGCGCAGGCCATCAAGATGAGCAAGATGATCCCCGAGCAGATTGACCATGAAGACCCCACGATGGAGGACCTGTACGATCCCGCGTCTCCGTTCTACCCACTAGCAGGAGACTTCCGAGAGGCTATCGAGTCAGGCGGCGAGCAGTGGAAGCCTATCAGGGAGGCGGCAGGAGCGCTCGTGGGCAGGGTGAGGCAGACCGGTACGCATGCTTGCGGTGTGATCATGTGCTCTGAGCCGATCGTCAACTATGCCCCATTGTTCTGGAACAAGAGCGCGTCGAAGGCTGAGGAGAACATCTGGACTGACTGCATGTGCCAATGGAAGTACCAGGACCTCGAGGCGATCGGCCTCATCAAGATGGACTTCCTACCATTGTCGACTCTCGACATCGTCGACAGTGTGATAGACAATGTAGAGCAGTACAACGAGCAGATCGACGTGGCTGCAGCTAACGCTGGTGACGCTGAGACTGCTGCCGAGTATAGGTCTAAGAAGCTCGTAGTGCCTGACTTCACAGACATCGAGAACGACGGCATGGAAGACAAGGCTACTTACGAGATGCTAGCCCGAGGCGAGTCAGACGCTGTGTTCCAGATGGGGTCGGACGGACAGAAAGCCTTGCTGAAGAGGATCCGGCCGACTGAGTTCGACGATCTCGTGGCTATCAATGCGCTGTTCCGTCCAGGCCCTATGGCTATGAACGCTCACCTGCAGTATGCTGACCGGAAGAATGGTAGAGAGCCCAGTTATGTGATCAACGAGAAGCTAGACAAGGTCTTCAAGGGGACTCCTATCGAAGACGTCTTGAAGCCTACTTATGGGCTATGCGTGCCGGGAGACGAAGAGATCCTTGACGCTACGACTGGTCTGCATGTGAAGATCAAGGATTTCGAAGAAGGCCATGAGACTAAGTCTTGGAACGAGGAGACTGGAGAGTGGTCTGCCAACAGGGTCTCTCACGTCATCAGCACTGGAATGAAGGACTGCGTCGAGATCACGCTCACGAACAATAGACAGGTCAGAGTGAGCGTCACCCACCCATTGCTCACGACGAGGGGATGGGTGCCGGCAGGAGAGTTGACAGAAGACGACTATCTGGCTATGAATGATGCGGCTATTCCGGAGATCGAAGACAAGTCTGGTCTCACCCCAGATCTCGCATGGTTCATCGGGGCTATGCTTGGGGATGGGTCTATAACAGGCGCTAATAGCCGTAGTATGCCTTTCCTCACGACAGTCGACAAGCCAGTCATGCTTGAGCTGAAAAGAATCCTCGAAGAGAACTTTGACAACATCGAAGTCACTGGAATCGATTGCGAGGGGACGGGCGCGAATCACAACGTCCATCACGTGTCGTTCATGAACAGAGATAGACGACCGCATGGAAAGTATGACCGTGAGTTCTGTCTAAAACGCAATGCCCATGCTGGCGAGAGAAACCAGGTGAATCAGTTCCTTGCTAAGTATGGCTACAAAGGCAAGATTCTCATGTACGACAAGACTGTCACAGATGAGGTGATGCGTGGGTCTAATGAGATCATCCGCAATGTGGTCGCGGGGATGTGGGACACTGATGGAACGTGCAGCAGAACGGGACTGCATTATACGACTACAGCGCCAGGTCTATACAAAGGCATGATGCAGATGCTCGATAGACTTGGAGTTCGCTATAGAACCTCAGAGGAGCCTTATCATAACGAGCGTCGTACTGACAGGGTCGCTTACAGAATCTATCCTGACGCTGGCGCGTTCAAGCGGGAGATAGTCGGTAGCCTTCGTCTGAAGAGGACAGCGTTCAACGACAACTGCGTCGTCAGAGACAGAATGCACTCGTTGGAGTACTGCGCTAGTAGATTCGAGGACGAGATTCTGGAAGAACTCAGAAGAATAGTTCGGTCTGATGAATCGTTGCTGGAGAAGATCCCGACGTCTAATCCACGATTCAGATCGAACTTGTCTTTGACGACATTGTGGTCGTTGTTCACGGGCAAAGACAGATCAGCAGCCCCGGCTAATGCCACCCAGTTCAGAGAATTAGTCTGTTCTGCTTTTGATCTATTGCCGCGTGAGATAAAAGTGAAGCTAGACACACCATGGAGGAGGATAACCAAGGTAACGCCTATCGGCCAGACTGGTTGCTATGACATAACTGTAGACAACGACCACACGTTCATGATCGGTGGCGTGATAGCCCACAACTGTGTCTATCAGGAACAAGTCATGCAGATCTCGCAACGACTTGCTGGCTACTCTAAGGGCGAGGCTGACTCGCTCCGCAAGGCTATGGGCCACAAGATAGCGTCCGAGATGGAAGCTAACAGGGTCCGTTTCATCGATGGCGCTCTGAAGACGGCTGAAGACAGGGGATACAAGTACACCAGGCAAGATCTCAATGACTTCTGGGCGTTCATAGCTGACTTCGCTAAATACTGCTTCAATCGTTCTCATTCTGTCTCCTATGCTATCAACGCTTATGAGACAGCCTACCTGAAATGCCATTACAAGGCTTTCTTCTGGGCTGCTAACCTCACGCAGAACATGAAGAAGAAAGACAAGTTCCGCAAGTTCTTGCGTAGCGCGAGAGACATGGGCCTCAAAGTGAAGTCAGTGGACGTGAACAAATCTGGCGTTGGTGTCACAGCGTCGTTCAACGCGGGCGACGCTGAGTGCGACACGATCGTGTTCGGCTTCGACACGGCTACAGGCGTGAACGAGACCGTAGCCCACGAGATCGTAGCAGCCCGCAGGGCTAATGGTGGTTCATTCAAGTCGTTCGACGACTTCATGACGCATGGTCCAGAGTCCATCTTGTCTACAGCTGCTGTCGCCGGATTAGCTAACGCTGGAGCGTTCGACTGTTTGGGAGTCACACGCAAGCAGGTAGCGGACAGGGCTGCGTGGATCGTAGACTTCTACAGGACGAAGCGCAAGGCTGTGAGCAGTGCTAACACTGGCATACTTGGCCTGCTGGGTGGAAGCAACAAGAAGGCTACAGAGAAGTCTATGGGCGCGTACGACCTCACGAAGAGCGAATGGTCGAAGAAAGACGGGGAGATCAACTTCGGTCCGCTGTCTTATGACTGGCCTACGATGCTGGCTAAGGAGAAAGCGTCCCTGGGAGTGTACGCGTCTGCTGACCCATTGTCGAACGCGGGATACGGCTTAGAAGTGATGAAGAAGAACCCAGCCAGCCCATACAAGACTGTGGTTCAGCTCGAAGCAGAAGCCAGGGCTAAGCAGGAGGCTGCTGCCGGCACTGGGGACAGTACCCCTAAGGGAGGCAGACGCTGGCGTGACCGTGAGACTGTCCGGCTCATCGGCTATCTCGTCGACTTGGAGACGAAGAGGAACTCTCGGGGGTCGGTCTGGTTCAGTGGCTCTATCACTGACGAGACTGGTTCGATCGAGTTCAGGATGTATAGCAAGTCTATCCAGAAGAGGTTGGCTGAGACTGGAATCGCAGACCCTAAGACTGCTATCAGTGAGGACGTCGTGTATGACATGGAGTGCACGTGGAGCGCTGATACTGGCAGCCTGACGCTAGACTCAGTGATGGAAGTCCCGATGTCTCGCAGAGATGGCGCCGTTCCGATCGTCATAAGGATGAAGAGCGAGAACAGCCTGAAGAGCGCGAAATGGCGGGCTGTAGCAGAGCTCATGTCTACGCATCCGGGTGACGTGCCCATAGCCGTAGACTTAGCCTCTGCCGACGGGTCAGTCGAGCTAGACGGCAGGAAGGCAGTGAAGGGAGTGAACATGCTTGGCGCTAGAGTAGACGTCAGTGAGGAGTTCATGTCTTGTCTCACGTCTCTCGTCGGTGACAGACTGTGCTCGTGGGCATCTAAAGAACGCTGGGACCCGACGTACTAACGTCAGCATGAGGCATATCTGGACATCAGACAGTGCGCGATAGACTGTTCGTCATCTGCGTGCACTATTGTCGCGATCGTGTACTCATGCCTGATAGCATGCGAGCAAGGGAGTTAGTCGATGGCTGCTAGGAAGACGCCCCGGCTAGACGTGTCGTCTAGTCTAGATGGCTGGGACGTGGCTGAGACTGGCGAGTCTATGCTTTCGGGATGGGATGACGAGTCTGGCCTCGAGCCAGCGGCTGTGGTCAAGCCGGCACGCAATACGAAGCCTAAGACGTCAAGGCGCAAGACTGCAGACAATGAGACTGCCTCCAGACGACCACGGAGGCATCGACTCGGGGCGGAGTCTGGCTTGCCTATCGAAGACAACGCTGCGGACAGCCTGGGGTCAACTGGCCAAGAAACCGGCGACGCGTCTATAGCCGTTAGTCTGGCGGCCGATGAGAGCGGGTCTCCGCAAAGTCGGGTCTTAGACGATGGTGGCACAGTATCAGGGCTAGGCCCGGTCACGGAAGACAGCCCCTGGGGTTCGGAACCACGTGGCGGTGACCACAGCGATGATGGTCTGATAGACTTAGACGGAGACTATGATGCGACGCCACGTACCGGAGACCATGGTACGGCGGGCAATGCCGGATCTCATGAACTGACAGCGACAGTTGACGAAGACGACTTGTTAGACTTAGACGATTCCAGTGATAGTCTGCAGGCAGATTCCCCTGTTGACGGCCATGCAGACGAAGACGGTCTGATAGCGGATGGTGACGACGACTCCAGACGATCAGATAGCAGGAGCGTTGCAGATGGACGATCCGTCAAGACTGACAGCGATCAACTCCTTGGCGATGACGGTCTCATCATCGACGACCCTGAGACAGACAACAGTGTTCCATCTGGAGATGATCTCATAGAAGACGGAGGACAGTACTCTGCGTCTACTGCTGGGTCAGGCCACTTCTCTGAACCATCTGCTCATACTGGGAAGACCGGAGGCGTCAATAAGCCTATACCAGTGGGAGAGCCGGAGCCTACTGCTGGTCCAAGCAGCGATGATGGCCTCATGATGTTCTTAGGCGACGAGGGAGACTATGCGTTAGAGCAGAGCCTGCGGAGCAAGACGATGGCCGAGGCTGCTGCACGCAATGCCCTCAGACTGCATAGACCATCGTCTCGAGCCAGGCGTCTCCGGATGAGCGCATCGGCAGCCGGCGCTATGATAGGAGCCGCTGCAGGCTATTCTGCTGCGGCTGCCGGCATCCGTGGACAGAAAGCTGACGACGGCGGCGCCGCACCGGTCAATGATCCCGTCATGAGAGGAGGCGAGGCTGTCAGAGGCGAGCCTATGAGCGCTCCGACGAGTCAGCCTACAGTCGCCAGCCAACAGTCTCGCCCGTTCATGGAAGACCAGCCGATCGATGATGGGCCATTTCTCGACTATGACGATCTTCTGAATGACATGAACGCCGGCGACAACAGTGACTACATCGACGTTGACTCGCCAGCTGTGATAGACGATGAAGACTCACTCAATGGAGAAGGCAGTGACGAGATCACAGAAGACGCGCATGAGGTAGAACCAGTGCAGGCGAGTAGGCCTGCACTGTTGTCTAAGTCTACGTCTAAGACAGCATCGGCTGGCGGGGCAGATGATCAGTCGATCGAGGGGTCTTCTACAGGAGAGACTGGAGAAGACGACAAGGGGGACGGGCTTGACAGCAAAGAGAAACCGTCTCTGAGAGATCGGTTCAACGCGTTCCTAGCGCAGGCTAGATCCGAGATAGGCGCTGGCGACGATGACGACGGGGCCGACAGCGAGCCAGCAGTCAAGAAGCAGAAGAAACCCAGGCGGTCTAAGTCTGTCGGCGCTCCCTCTGGTGATGATGGTCGTGGCGATGGCCCTAAACCACTCTTGAAAGACCCGATCGGCTTCGTGCGAGGAGCAGCGTCAAAGATACGGGCAGTGAAACGAGGCTACCGTATAGCAGTCGCAGTCTCCATGCTGGTAGCAGGGCTGTGGACAGCGTTGAACATCCCCGCTGCTATGGACAAGGGCGGCGCTACCGGCGAGGCTGTAGACGAAGGCAGTGTGGAAGTGTCTGACGCGAGATGGACGGGGTCTACGGTAGAACTCACGTTGTCTAATGACTCTGAGATGATAGCCCACGTGTCTGGCTCGGCTTCAGTGAAGTCATGGAGCCCAACAGTGTCTCCATTGACGTGGTTGGGCGCTAGGGAGACAGCGACATGCAAGCTGCCTGTTGTAGACGTGGACCCTGGAGCGTCTAAGAAAGTCGAGGCTAGCGAGTGCTCTGGCAAGCCTACTGGCGTGTGGCCACGAGTGAAGGCGACTCTGTCATATGAGTGATGGTCCTCGATTGCCGGCATACCGCCAGAACAGCAGTAAGCCGCCCATAGACCGGCGAACAGTCCAGCTGGGATTAGTTTATCATGGCTGGCTCAGCCTCGCTTAGAGGGCGTATAGCTGCGGTTCTAGACGCATGTTAGTATTCTGACCAGTAGATGGCATGAGGATGCGTTGTTTTGCTTGAGCGTTCGTTCATGACGTGGAACTCGGTACCGCAGATCTCGCAGACACGTCATAACGAGTCGATCGTATTAGCACTGGCTACCTTGAGGCTGTTTTCTGAGTTCGACTGATCTGATGGAACGCCCGACGTCATCCTCTGATTCCCTTCGTCTATAGAATCGCCATGTCAGAATGGTTAAAGACTTCTATAGCCGAGGCGTCTCAATGACCCCCGGCTATAGAAGACAGTTGGTCTGCAGTCAACGAGTGCTAGAAATCAAGCAGATTAGCGTCTAGCCTGTCATAGTTGCCTTCGATCCACTGCCTGCGGTTCTCGACGTTCGGGCCCATAGCCAAGTCGATAGCAGCTTCGGCCTCTTTGACGTCTTCTATGACTATCTTGCGGAGAGTGCGATTCAATGGGTTCATCATCGTCTCCCAAGTCACGTCGAAGTCGTTCTCACCAAGGCCCTTGTCTCGATGCACTTCGTAGTCTTTGCCTTGAGTCAGACCCTGTTTAGTGAGTCTGTCGATGATCGGCTTCAACTTCTGCTCATTCTCGGCGAACTCAGTGTTCTTAGATGAGTGCTTGCCCTTGAAAGACACTTCGAACAGTGGTGGCACGGTGATGAAGAACTTACCCTGCGTGATGAGTTCCGGCATGGCTTTCCAGAAGAAGACCAGTAGCAGATCTTGGATGTCGAGGCCATCTAGGTCTGCGTCAGTGGCTATCAGCACTCGATCGTAGCGAAGGTTCTCGATGTTGAAGTCCTTAGTGAACGTCGACCCACAGCCTAAGGCCTTGATGATGTCAGACGCCTCCTTGTTAGCAAGCACCTTAGCAGGCGTTGCTTTCAGGCAGTTGATGAACTTCCCTCGGATCGGGAAGATAGCCTGGAAGCGGGCGTCTCTAGCCTTCACCAAGCCGCTCTTAGCCGAGTTGCCCTCGCAGATCAAGAACTCGCTGCCAGGCTCGCCTACGAACTCGCACTCTGAGAGCTTCGCTGGCATCGTCGCAGACTTCATGGCGCTCGCCTTGCGCTTAGCTGCCTTCTCGTCGGCGATCACCTTGCGGTTCTTAGCCGCCGTCGTCACCTTAGTAGCGATAGCGTTCAGCGTGTCCTTGTTCTTAGGCTGCTCGCACCAGTCTGCGAGCCAAGCTTCTACGGCTTTGCGTACAGCGTTGCGGATCTGAGCACCGGATAGCTCAGCCTTAGTCTGGCTCGTGAACTGTGGGGCACTCACGAGCACGCTGACGATAGCAGTGAGTCCTTCCAGGTAATCGTCCCTGTTCGGGACTTCGTCGCCTTTCTTCAAGAAGTTCTTCATCGTAGACATCTTAGCGTTGAAAGCGTTAGTGACGCCTTGCACGAAGCCATCTAGGTGAGCTCCACCGAGTCTCGTGCGGATAGTGTTCACGTAGCAGCGCACGTTGTCTCCGGGCGCGTAACCGTTGCCATAGCGCATGATGACGTCGATGGGGATCTCGCGCTCCTGGTCATGGTACTGCACGTCATTGTTAGAAGTGCGGTCTAACGCCATTTTCTCGACGTAGTGGCCTACAGTCTTGATGTGGATAGGCTTGCAGATCGGCTGGTCTGGCTGGGCGAGGTCGATGAAGTCGTCCATGCCGTTCTCGAAGTGGAAGAACTCGTGCTGTGGCTCCTTGACCCCAGTGTCGGGGTCTTCGACGAGATGCAGTTCATCGTACACTTCGGCTTCCAAGCTGGGCACTAGGAACGCAGTGTCTCGCAGTCGAGACACCAAGTCCTGGTCGTCGAACGGTTTCTCAGAGCGGAACGTGAGGTCAGACAGCCAGAACCTGATGACTGTTCCGGTCTCGTAGCCTGCCCGCTCAGCCTTCGACCGCTTGTCTGGCTCGACTCGGAGCTCAGTGTAGTCAGTCAGCGGCGTGAATGGTCGGCGCGCTGCCTCGGGGATCTTAGCGTACTTCTCGCCAGCGTACTTCTTGTCGACGCCAGCAGCGTCATCAAAGAAGCCGGGAGTACCGTCCTTGAACGACAGCGAGTACTTGTATGGCTTGCCGTCAGAGCCGACCCTGTACACAGTCACGTCAGCACGATAAGACGCATGGATAGTCGAAGCGCCACCGAGGCCATGCCGTCCAGAGCTGAAGCGCTTAGAGTCATTCGTGTAGTTGCGGCCAGCGTTCATCACGCCCATAGCCAGGTAGATGCCGCTGACAGGCTTGCCTGCAGCGTCGTGGCCTACGTCGACGGGGATGCCACGGCCTGAGTCTTGCACGAGCACTGCGCCGTCCCCGTAGAAGCACAAGCGCAGTTTCGTACCATGGCCAGACCGGATCTCGTCTAGACCATTGTCGATGATCTCACGTATGGCGACGCCCTTCTGCTGGCTGTAAGCGTCTGTCTCGTCTTCAGTCTCTCCGAACGTGACCGTGAGATTCTGTAGCAACTGCTGGTGCTGGTCGAGCGCCATCAGTTGGTCTGCAGTGTAAGAGTCGTCTCTCTCAGGAGCGTTCGCCTTGCCTTTGGCTCTGGTAGCCATCCACATTCTCCTTGCTAGTAGCCTGCTTCCGATTGCGCGAGAAAGCAGACTATTCCCTATTCATGCTTATAATACCGTTGAGTCTCCGTCACCATAGCAAGCAGCCACCGTACTGGTCGCATGCTAGATCACTCGTTCTCCCTGTCTTCAGTCTGACTGTCCAGACCTACCCGAGCTTCGATGTCTCCACGCCCGCCTAGCAGCACTACAGTCTCACCGTCGAGGCTTGCGTGCTGTCTTCACGTCTTCGACTGGCTCGTCCCAGATAGCGCCACTTGGGCCATCGTGCGGGATCACCACCTCGCTGTCTACTCCAGTTTCTCTAGCGATAGACTGCAGTCTCGTGATCAACCCGATGATAGTCGTCTTCATTCTCCTTCTGAGTTCTCTCATGCTGATGACAGTCGGTCTGCCGTCTATTCTACACGGGATCGTCACGACTCGCATTTCTACGCATCAGTACGCAGTAGTGGGAGCGAAGTCAGGAGACGCGCTGCCGGTGAATGGGCCCCTCGTTGTCCACTACTGTTGTCTGGGACTGACGACACGAGCATGAGCTTAGCAGCCATAGAGTCTTTCCATCGGTTGGAGCGCGTAGATAGCGCTGACCTGCGTAGCGACTGGTCTAAGTGGTTGCGTGACGGTGAGTGGACGTGCGATGGAGAGTTCACGGACGCCGGCAGGACGGTCATGCAGGCTGTGGCTGAAGGCAGGGGGCTAGTTGATGAGTGGTCTCAAGGGAATGGTTCCCTCATGCGGGCTTGCCCATTAGCTCTGACTGACGCGACGGACTCAGACGTCATAAGGCATAGCGCCGCTACTCACGCTCACGAGAACTGCGTGATGGCCTGCGTGCAGTGGACTTGGACGCTGCGAGGCGTCCTCCAGGGCATGAGTGCTTCCCAGTCTGTCGACCACGCTATCAGCCACATGCGTGACGCTTGTGACTGGGAGTCTTCCGTTGGCTTCGAGTCGAAACTGTCAGCGCCGTCTCCTGCAGAAGTGTCTAATGGTTGGGTGATCGATGCTTTAGAGACGGCAGACTGGCTGATCGTGAACACGGGATCGACCAGGGGATGTTTGCTGGCAGCGGCATCGCTTGGTGGAGACACTGACACGGTGGCGGCGATCGTTGGCCCGGCAGTAGCCTTGTTGCATGGCTTGGATGACGTGCAAGACTGGGTAGCAGGCGTCAGGAGACATGATCTGCTAGACGACGCTGCCCAGCAGTTAGTCTCATTGTGAGGGTGAAGAAGGCAGACATGAGAGCACATAAGCGGAAAGAACAAGGCAAGAAGAAGCACGGTCTCATTCCGGCAAGCTTCGCAGGCAAGACTAAGTTCATTGTTTTCTTAGAATCACGTAAGACGGAAACCCCCGTCAACGTCTTATCGTTCATGGTCCCATTAGCTATTACGGTCGGTCTGGCTGCAAGCCTCTCATCAGGATGACAGCAGACGCCCACGAGAACAGCTCTTTGACTAGTTCTAAGACAGGCTTAGAATCGAATACCGCGAGACTGCGAGTACTTTCACCCAGTCTCGAGGTATTCTTTTTACTGACAAGGCAGAAAAGCCGTACTAGGTATAGCACATCACCTATGACTGAGATCGTGCTTATGATCGATCAGAGCCCGATCTGACGATGATGTGGTGGGACCGGGCTGCGGGCTGACAACACGTCGGTGAGATGGCTCTCTGGTCATGCTTCTACGGGATGACCATCTGAGTAGTAAGTGGCGTCTCCTCCGATGAGCTCATGCGCTACGCCACGGTGGCGCTGCTTAGCCGCATCGACTGCCGTCTGCAGTTTCTTGCGCACCTCGTAGCCATTGACGAGATTCTTCAGGACCATGTCGTCATCACTGCCAGCCTGGTTCACCGCGCTCACGATGATAGTGCTGAGACCAAAGATAGACTGCAAGACGTTAGCAGTCACGCTCACGTCCGTCACCTGGTAGAGCTTAGTCACGTCGAACTTGCGGTTCAGTAAGCCAGCTTGAGTGTCCACCTCTTCATCGGTCAACGCATACACTGTGAATGTGAAAGGCGTCCGACACCAGTTCCGTTTGCGTTGAGTCCAGATGATCTGCCCGTTAGCCTTGTCTGCGATCTTGCTCATGCTCTAATCCCCACTCAGTGTTTTTGGCTGACTATGAATCACAACCAATGGTCTAGCCAGCATTGGCGGCAGTACAAGCCGTCAGGAGTCTCTATCATTTTAGCACGTGGTCTCGCCTTACCGCAAAAGCTGCATGTCTTCAATTGGCTTTCAGTGTCTGCTCCACGCCAGTCTCGTCCATCAGCATGACCAGGTCGCCTCTTGATAGTCATCTCCCACCTCCCCTCAGTGCAGCCGCGTTGATGAGCCCGGCGCGTCTGTCGAACGGTCTCACGCAAGTCACGGCCAGCTGGGTGATGAGAGAGGGATCAATGAAAGACACTGCGTCTATGTCCTCAGCCTCGTTAGAAGAGTCATCCCAGCCTGCCCATTCAGCGTACCGCTCGTCTAACCATTGCATCGTTCTAGCTGGCTCTAGCAAGAACCATAGGTTAGCCCACCAGCTTCCACCACGGAACACGCTGGTAGACCATTCTCCAGTCTTCTTGTCTTTCTCGTCGCCGTTCTCGATCATGATAGCGCCCGTCATCTCAGCCTCGTCACTATCCACGTAGTCGAACCACATGTGGATGGCGGCGTTGATGCGGACATGACCACCAGGGAACTCCTTGCCGTTACGTATTACAGTGTGGTCATCTTTGACAGAATACCGGGCTTTCTTCTTCCAGCATTTAGTGTCTATGATGATGATGTGACTGCCTATCACTAAGATGTGGTCAGTGTCTCCTCCTTCGAGCAGGCCAGTCTCCTCATCGATCTTCTCCTCTCCGTGCCCGGGGATGTGGAGGGAGTCTAGCAGCACTACGCCAGGCTTGTCTTTCATCCACTTCAGGATCTTAGCAGTGGTGTCGCGCTCAGCGTCGAGCGCAGCAGTGAGCACTTTGGGATCCCAGTCTTCTGGCAAGTTCTTCTTCATGTCTGGGCCATTCATCCAGGACAGGGAGGCTGCCGACACTCCGAAATGCCGTTTGCCTTCCCTGAGTGCTTTCTCTATGATCTGGGCCTGCTTGAGATTGTTGTTGTTCGTGGCCTTAGCTGGTCTGATAGTGACGTCAGACGGTGACACTGTGAACTTCAAGCCTTTTTCTTCCGTGTTCTCATCAGCCATGCTGCCTCCTGTCTAATAAGCTCATGACGTGCATCCGTGTTTAGATCATACTGTGTCCATCTTCCTGCCGTTCGCTGCTGCTGACCTATAGATATGAACGTAGGCTGTTGATGATACCCGCTCATAGCCGGGTCTTAGCAGTCTGACGACTACGACGACGATACGAGAACTGGCCATCTACCTGCTTGAGCACAGTAGATGGCCAGTCGGTCTAGTGGCCCGGCTCAGGACAAAGCGGACCACGGTCTATTTACGAGCGTCACGAGTTCGGGTGGACTGCAGGCAGCTTGTCTTGGAACGCTGGAGGCATGACAGCCCTCGCGATCTGGCCGATCGAAGCTTCGAACGCGGGGATGCCCAGCGATAGCTCGAACTGCTGGATGTTGCCAAGCCTCACGAGGATACTGTCAGCGATCTCAGGCACTGCGCCGATCAGTTTAGGACGCTTCCAGTCTTCTGGGCTCAACGTGCGGTCAAGCTGGGAGTACACTTTGCTGAGCGCGATGTCGATCAGCTTGTTGATTTCCTTCACTGTCATGTTCACGCCTTTAGCGCCACGGTTGATGACGATGTTCACCTTGTCTAGCGGGATGCCATAGCCTCCGACAGACTTAGGCTGACCGTTCTTGATGATCCATTTGCCCATGCCGATGACAGACACTCGGGCTAGAGTCGTCACGAGGATGATTTTAGTGGCCTTCGGGTAGGCTACCTCGTTGAATAACGGGTCGGTGTAGTTCACAGACGTGTCTAGGATGACCACGTCGAACATGTAGCGCAGCATGTCGATAGTGTCAGCGAACTTCGAGATCGGGATAGTGTCTGCAGAAGACGGTAGCTTCGGAGACAGTAAGAACCAGCACTTCATGCGGTCAGAATAGCATAGGTTCCTGCTGATGACGTCTTGTGTGATGTTAGGTTCAGTCGCGATCTTCATGATAGTCGGGTCAGACTTGCCTATCATAGAGCCGATCTGAGCGTCCCTCACGTCAAGGTCAACGATGCAGATCTTCAGTTCCTTCGGCAGCGCGCCAGACTTAGCCGCTGCGCGGCTAGACGCCGCCAGCCAAGACCCGATGCCGAACGTCATAGTAGTCTTGCCAGAGCCGCCCTTGCTAGACGTGCAGCAGAGTACTTGCGCGAGCTTGCCGTAGTTGTTCGTGAACTGCTGTTCTTCCTCGTTAGCCTGAGTCCACTGCGAGACGTTGGGGTCTACGTCTTCCGTTGGTGGGGCTAGGGTCAAGCCTTCTGCCTCTACGATAGCCTGCACGGCTTGCTGGTCAGAGTCAGGGGAATTGATGTAGCGTTTGACAGCACCATCGATGTCAGGCAGGGCCGAGTTCTGGTTCACCCAGTAATACGCTCCGAGCGTCCCCTCTTGCTGGTTTCCAGCGTACCGCATGAGATCGCTTTCGATAGCTGTCTTGTTACTGGGGAAGTAGTTCACGATCATAGTGAGCGCGAACTGCGTGCTGCTGAACACGGCAGCCAGGAAATTCTCCATAGCAGCCTGGTCTTTGTGCTGGCGCGCTGACTGGTAGAATTCGTCTGAGATGATGACTATAGACGTGTTGTCCATGTCTATAGCGCCAGTCTCCGAGAACGTCCACAAGCCGGGGTACATCGGCTGACCGTTCTGGTCTTGGATGATCTCACCGTTCTGGTCACGACCATCATCGATGCGGATGATAGGCATCTGCCAATCCCATTCCGGCTTTGCCCTTAGGAAATAATCGTATGTGGGCTTGTTCCCTACGAAGATCGTCTTCATCTGACCTCTCAACGTTCTCATAGTTTGCGGTAGACTGGCGGTCTACTCGCATTGTCCTGATGTGAGTCTCATATCAGCGCGCCTAACTACGGGCCTGGTGACACTGATAGTGCCCGTTCATGCCAGTCGAGACTCTCCGCCTGACAGACTAATGGCCTGACAGAGACCAGATGCAGTCACTGTCAGGCCATTAGTCATGATGCGCTCATCGAATGAGTACTCGGTCTCAGTTCAGACCAGAGTCCTCTCCAGAGCTAGACCCCTCGTCAGCCTCGTCGCCAGACTTGGAGCCCTTGCTTGAATTGTCCGAGCTGCTAGTGCCACCGTTCAGAGAAGAACCAGTGTCTTCTCCTCGCAGGTCGCCCTTGCTTCCATCAGTGTTGCCAAGCTTGCTGGCAGCGTTCTTAGACTGCTCTTCAGCCAGCTTTTTCTGCTGTTCATCATACAGCTTCTTGAAGTCTTGGCCATCCTTCGGGTCCTTCGGAGTGTGAGAAGCGCAGTACTGCTTCTCTTCGTCCCACTTGTTAGAAGTACGACCGGAGTAGTACTCGTTCGTGAACAGCTGCTCGCACCACTGGACTTCGAACTCAGTCAGCGGCATCGGGTCGCCGTTCTCGTCCAATTCAGACGCAGAAGCGTTGTACGGCACGCCGAAGTCATCGCGCTTCTGAGGCGCGAACGTGTTGTCCGTGCAGTCTTCCTTGATCTCCTCGCCAGTCTGAGAGTCCACGCAGTTGCTCGGCATGATGCCAGTCGGATGCTCACCGAGGTAATCGTTGAAGTTGAACGTCTTGTAGAGGGCATCTAGCGTAGACGGGTCAGCGTAGCTAGTCTGCTTCGGGCTGATGACCAGCTTAGTGTCGTAGTTGCCGGTGATGTACGTGAGCATGGCCGCGTTCTTCGGGCTCATGCCGACGAGGAACATCGTAGTGGAGTTCTGCGTCTGGGCGGTAGCGCCGTTAGCCGAGTCGTTGTTAGCGTTAGCAGTAGTGCTCATCGGGTTGTCGAGTACCATCACGTTCCTGAAAGCGTACTGGCCTACAGCGATAGACGCCAGGTCAGAATCATCAGGGTTCGACTTCTGGTCTTGCTTCTTAGCGTTCGTGATCATCATGTCGAAGTAGTCTCCTCGCTGTAGGTTCTCTACGACGGGGTCTGAGTCTCCGGGGTTGAAGCTCACTACTACCCAGTTGTCTGGGATGCCCTCGTTGATAGTGTCGAGAGAGCCGGCGTTAGAGGCAGACACGACGTCGCCGGCCTGCAATGGGTACTTGGTGAACGTCGATCCCTGGTTGATCACGTCTGGGCCGAGCGCGTTCTGTGGAGCTGAGCCTTGGCTCGTAGTCACTGGCTGCAAGTCAGCCATCGTGATCTGCGTCCTAGAGGGCATGTTAGTGTTCAAGACGTAGTATGTGTCTTGCTTAGTCAGTGAACTAAGAATGTACAGCGTGCCAGCTGCCGCAGCAAGCGCTACGATGAAGACCAGCACCCATATCATCCTCGTCTCTTTGAATCCAGCGAAGCCGCTGCCCGACTTGCGTGGACCACGTAAAGGTTTCTTTGCCATGTGACCTCACATATTAGAATACGCGCACTGTGGACGTCTTCCACAGGTGGCTGGACTGTATGTTGTCTACAGATCCACGATATTAGAAGAACAGCCCCCAAGACGCGAGTTGGTCTCAGGGGCTGTTTTTCTCGATGGCGCGGTCGTCTGCTCACTATGATTGATAGCAGACAGACACTCACGTCATTTGAGGACGATCGTAGGCAAGCCTGCCTTGTCAAGTGCATCTAATGCTTGGTCTAATGCTGCCTGGTATTGAGTAGCGGCGATCCCCGCACGGACAGTCACGATAGCGAAGCACAGCGTGATCACAGTGAACGCGACGTAGCTCCAGACGCAGTTCTTCTTGGACGCTTCGTCTCCCCGCATCTCGTCTTCTTCCTTCATCGACTTGACGTTGAAGACTGCAGCGTATGTGAGCAGCACGAACAAGATGAGCTTCACGCCGAGGTAAGTGAAGTCGATCGGCACTAGCAGCACAGCGCCGCCGATCATGAGCAGCACGTTGCGAACCATCAGTAGGGCATCGTGCTCTCGTCTGAGAGACTTGAAAGACGGCTTGCGCTTTTTGACTACCGTAGTACAAGTGGCAGTCTTGCCTGCAGCTGTCTCCACTGCTGGCTTCACGGCGTCACCAGTCTGCCTGGTCGTCTTAGTCTCGTTCATTCCAGATCCATCAGTCATCACAGCTCTCCGATCTCCCGAAGCCATAGCCTCACCACACTCCATTGGATCTTAGATATAACCGTCAGACTGCGTTCTCGACCCCTCATGGTACTATGACCTCATGTTGTTCGGTAAGAAGAAAAACAGTGAGCGCAAGTCTAAGCCCCAGAAAACGACGGGGACTAACAGCGGCTTGCGGTTCGAGTATGACGACGTGAGGTGGACAGTAGACGTCGAGAACGAGGTGACTGGCTTGCTGGTCACTGGATCTAAGGCTGACGAAGCTGGGGCTAGGATCATCTCAGCGTTGAAGACTACTGGCTGGAAGACGATCATGCTGGACGCCCTCGGTGAGGGCATGACGTCTAACGCAACTGTAGACGAGAAGGCTACAGACAGGAGGACGGCTGCCAGAGCACTGCAGAGCGTGTCAGGAGACGTGCTCAGTCTCATGAAGGCCGCCATGAGCAACAGTGGTTCAGATGTTGCCGGGGCAAATGGCCCGATTCTCATCCTCAATGGCTTCTATCCTAAGTCTGACGCTGCGGAGACGTCCAGCTCAGACGGGCAGGATAAAGCCAGCGCACTGGAAGCAGCGTCTAAGAACGCTCATGATGCGTTGTCCAACGCTGTGGGCTTAGACAAGGCTAAAGAGATAGAAGCAGTGATAGACGGCAATGACGATCTAGACGATGCTGGCAAGGCTGCAGGGAAGTACGCTGTAGCTATGTATGCTGCTTCTGCTGATAAGACTGTAGACAGCCTGCCGGGGATAGGCGATGATGGTCTGGGTGTAGCCGTGTCTACTGTGCTGGATGGCTATGACGGCGATGACTTGAAGACATGGGTCATGAGTCTCCCCCGCGTAGCGCTCACGCTGCGGACGGCTATAGCGTTGCTGTCTGCGACGTCAGAGGTTGACCTTGGGCTTGGTGCGAGGGACTCCGGGTCTCGAGTCGTCAAGCAGTGCCTGGTCGTGCTCGCTAATCTGCTCCATGGTCTAGACGCCGATGATTCTGAGACAGACGAAGTCTACGATCTCGTGACGTCTATGATGAGACTATCTGGGACTACAGGCTTGAGAACACTGGTCATAGAGCCCAAGCCCGTGTTCAAAGACCTCCATCCATTGCTTCCGAGTGTGCAGGCTAGGGTGATAGCAGGAGACTTGGCTGCTGTTGATGGTTGGGCGGCTGGGTATAGTCCGGATTCTACTGTAGACTATGGCGTAGGAGACCTGACTGTCGTGTCTCCAGCTGACTACGGCCTGTTCAACATGAGTCGCGGCACTGCCAGGTCAGCCTGCATGCCGTTAGACCGCACGCAGATCATGATGGTCTGAGAGGAGATGCTCTGAATTGACTGCAACGAACATCAATAAGGAGAAAGGCCGGCGCGGTCGCCAAGACTCCAGCATGGGGAGTTCTCTGTGGAGTCTGGCTGCCAGCTCTAACAGTGCCGGTGATTCTGCAGATGACACTGAGGCGACGTTCACTAAGATGCCTAAGGGCTCTCACTTGTTCACTCCCACGTTCGACTACGATGACGAGATAGATGGAAGCAAGATCACCAGTCAGATGGAAGCGCTCTATTATCTTCTCAAGGGAGACAATGTTCTCCTCTGCGGTCAGGCTGGAGCAGGCAAGTCTTGGGTGATCGACACGTTCAAGAGGATCGTGAATGGTTTTGAAGACAGGCTGAACGCTGATGGCAAGCAGTTCACTGTGGCTACTACTGCCAGCACCGGCATCGCAGCTACCCTCATCTTCGGTAAGACTATCCATTCTTGGAGCGGCTTAGGCATCAGTGTAGACCAGTTCGACCCCAGCAAGCTCACTGGCAGGGAGAAGGGCTCATGGGCGAAGGCTAGAGACCGCATCAAGGCGACTGACTGTCTCATCGTTGACGAGGTGAGCATGCTGCCAGCGTACTTCTTGGCTAACTTGGACAGGGCTTGCCGCATGGCTAGGGGCAAGTTGAGAGAGCCATTCGGTGGCCTCCAGATAGTGCTCGTAGGAGATTTCCTCCAGTTGCCGCCTGTAGGGAAAGAGGGAGAGAAAGACAGTGCAGGCAATCTGGTAGACAGCTCGTACTGCTTCAACGCGCTCAACATGGACGGTAAGCCAGTGTTCGCTGCGTCTCACTTCAAGTACTGTTATCTTGACCGCAGCCGGCGCACAGACGAGAACTCTGACTTGAACGAGCTCTTGAATGGAATCAGGAATGGTGAGGTCAGCGACAAGTCTATCAGTGACTTGCGCGCTCGCTTCAACGTGAAGCCAGACAAGGGCAAGACTTACACCCGGCTGCGCACTATGAACTGGAACGTCGACAGGTTCAACGAGGAGAAGCTGGCAGCGCTGCCTGGCAAGTCGACGGAGTTCTATGTCAGCAAGAGCGGAGACAGGGACTACTGCGACGAGATAGTGAAAAACGGCAAGCTGACGTCTATCGAACTTAAGCCTGGCGCGGTAGTCATGCTGACTTCTAACGCTGCTGTGCCTAACTCGAACTACGTGAATGGGTCAATGGGGACGGTCGTAGACTGCGACGCGGAGAAGCAGGTAGCTACCGTCAGGTTCAACGATGGGGTCACTGTTGACGTCGGCCGCGTCGCCCAGACGAAAGACACTGTGGAGATCGTCCAAGACGTTGACGAGGCTACTGGACTGCCTACAGTACGCGAGGAGATCATCGAGCTGGCTAAGGTGAAGTACATGCCTTTGAAGCTAGCGTGGGCTATCACTGTCCACAAGTCTCAGGGGCAGACTCTCGACGCGGCTATGATCGACTTGAGCAAATGCTTCCAGCCAGGCTTAGGCTACGTCGCGCTGTCTCGCTGCAGATCTCTAGACGACGTAGTGATGGAAGGCGACCCCGAGACTGTCCTCAATAGGGCTGGCAATGCTCTCACGGTCGACCCGAGCGCGATCGGAGCTGACAAGCAGATCCGGAAACTGGCTGCTCATGGCCGTGAACTGTTCTTGAAGAATGAAGACCGTGTCCGCAAGCTGTCTGCAGCACGCAAGTCTGCTACGTCTAAGGCTGCTAAAGCCAGCCTGACTAAGGAGATCGGTCCCGCTGTGAGCGTCAGGGAGATGTTCGCGGACGACGAGACCTGCTTCGAGTATCTGGAGAAATGGCGTAGCCGCCGTCTCGTGAAGAAGCCTAAGACCGCGTCTGCCAGTAAAGGCGACTGGTGGCGCCCGATGGCCCTCGCATGATGATGGAGCCTTGCTTCCATCTGGTGACGAACAATAAGACTATCAGTGACGTCGAATATCTATGAGTCAGCCGTTGCTTCGGCTGTTAGCGATGGAGGTGCATGGAGAAGATGCTCATCAGTCTACTGCTGAGCCTGCTCATCATGTGGGTGATCGGTTGGCAAGCCAGCATGGGGGCGTTCCCGTTCTGTGACTGGCGAGTCCGCAAGCCACAGGGGCCATGGGACTGGATAAACTGCGTGTTCACAGTATGGAACTTGTGGTCTTTCGCCACCACGTGGATGGCCCTGGGCATGTTCACGCCGATAGCGCTGCTGTATGCTGCTGGCATGCTGCTGGCGTTCGCTGCCGGTTGGAATTGGACTGAGCTGAAAATGATGGCTCAGGCAGCTAAGACTATGGGCTGGAGGTATGTGTGGACAGACTGCAAGGACAGGGTAGCCCGGAGATTCAAGAAGAAGTGACTGGAGACATTCAGACTGCAGAGTCTGGAGACGCCCGCGATGAGAGCAGCAAGCATCTCATCGCGGGCGTCTCCGTCTCCGGCTCCGTGCCGCGTAGATCAACCGGTAGCCTCATCAAGACTACCGGTGGCCGCATAGTGCGATCTCGCTGGTCTCCATTGCTGGCAGTAGTGTCAGTGTCGTTGATCGTAGGCTGGTTCAATGATAGCTGGTATGACAATGACCAATGGTTCATGCTGTCTAATGGTCGATGGGTCTCAGACAATGGCTTCCCACATGAGAACCCCTTCAGTGCTTGGGGCGGGAAGATCGTGCTAGACAATTGGCTGTGGTCGGTTATACTGTATACCGCATACAGTCTGAATGGTCAGACTGGCATAACAGCGCTATGCTCGATAGTCAGTACTGCGTCTGCGCTCACAGCATGGTCGATAGCTCATAGACTTGGTGCAAGCAGGCTAGCGTCGACGATGACGTCATCATTGTTCTTGGTCTGTTCTATGCATAGCATGGGAGCAGCTACTGACAGGCCATTCCTCGCGAGCAGTCTCATGATACTGCTCGCGATCAGAGTAGTACTGGAATGGTCTATGAGTGGTTGGCGTTGGCGTGGGGTATGGCTGCTTCCATTGATCACACTCACGGCGTTCAACCTGCACATGGCCGATGGCTGGTTCACTGTCATATTGCCAGGCTGCTGGCTGGCAGCGTCTGTGCTCATGGATGATAGCCATAGAGCCAAGACGCTCGTAGTATCATCGCTTGTAGTCACCACGCAGATTCTGGCTACTCTCGTCAACCCATGGTTCTTAGACGGTGCTACGTTCGTCTTCAAGGGAATGGGCTCTGCCTCTTATCGTGAGGCCATAATAGACACGTTGAAGCTCCCCACGTTCGCCAGTATGGTTTTTGACGGCTCTATCTTGAGAGACGTCGAACTGAGGAGACTTGCGCCTCCTATCACTATGGCTATAATCATCATAGCGGTCCTGGTCGCGATGTCTGCACGCAACGCGATTCGAGCTGAGAACAGCACCATGAGGGCGGTGTGGACGGGTTGCTTGATCGCAGTGATCGGGACTGCTTCCCTGTTGTTCGTAGCCCTGCGTTTCTCAAATGAGGTCATGCTGCTATCACCGTTCTTAGCGGGCGTCTCGATAGCAGTCAAGCCTGACAGCAAGCTGGCTGCGACTATGAATGATAGAGACATGCAGGTTTTCATGATCGTGCTGTTGTCATTCGCGTTAGCCTCATCGATGGTGTCTGCTCCTGCTGCGTCGTGGGCTAAGTATGACGGGAACGACGTCGCGAACGTAGCTGCCCGCGCAGTGCAAGGGCATGTGCCTGCAGGCAGTGAGATCATGAGTGACGGGTACATCGGTTCTAAGCTCACCTGGCTGGGGTATAAGACGTCGTTCGACATGCGTCCAGAGCTCATAGACTCAGCCGTGTCTGGCTTGCCTGAAGACCATTACAGGGAGTGGATAGACGCTAACTTAGACAGGTCTAAAGCCGAGTCGTTCATAGAAGAGTATTCTGGCGAGTTCAGATGGTGGGTGATACGAGACTATCCTAGTGGTGAGACTATCATGGAGACAGTCTTGTCTGCACGCAGTGACTTCAAGCTCGTAGCCTCTCAAGAAGGCAAGTACGCATTGTATGAGCATGTCAGTTGACCTGCCAGACCGCCAGTTAGCCATGCTGGAGGCTGGTAGATCGAGATATTCTGAATGTAGATGAGACATGAGCTGGCCAGTTGACTGGCTAGCTGAGACGATCAGGAGAGGTGCAGTCGACCATGCCAGCAGCTAAACGTGGAGGCAGTAGGAGACGAGGAGCGTCTAAGGCGTCTGGCGGGGTGTGGAACGTCATCTGGACGCTTGTCGTGATAGGCTTAGCGTTAGCGTTCTTGAGGGTGAACGGCATCTATGACCTCGAAACAGGCTTGTCGTATTTCCGTTCGATAGGCAGGGAGACGACGCAAGTCACAGAGCCTAAGTTCGAGAAGGCTATCAGCAAGTCCTGCAATTTCATAAAAGACGCTTCCTGCTTGTATTCTGACGAGACGCTAACGAAGATCGGCGACGTGAACGGGGACGGGGCTATCAATACTGGAGACTCTGAGGCTTACGCTAAGGAGAACGGCATCGATCTGCCGAACAGAGGCAGTGATTCTACCAGTGATGGTTCCGCGTCATCTGCAGAGTCAGCAAGCAGCGCTGACAGCGATGAGTCTACCGTACCGGCGTCAGACTACGTGGCTAAGCTCAATGCCCTCGAAGTGAAAGACCCAGATGGCTCTGAATACAGTAGGTCAGACTACAAGCATTGGGCTACTGTCGAAGGCGCTTGTGACGCCCGAGAAGAGTCATTGAAACGAGTCGGTTTCACTGTAGACTCTAAGACGTGCCGCGCTGAGGCTGGCTACAAGTACACCGACCCATACACTGGCAAGGTGATCGACGATCCAAAGAAGTTAGACATTGATCACGTGATCCCCCTGGGTAGGGCTAACGCCACTGGGGCTAAGAAATGGTCGCCAGAGCAGAAGAAGGCTTACGCGAATGATGTAGACACGGTCCTGCTGCCAGTAGACGCCTCTGCTAATCGGCAGAAGGGGGACAAGGGGCCAGGAGAATGGATGCCGGCGAACCAGGCCTATCATTGCGCTTACGCTAAGAAGTACATTGACATCGCCTCTAAGTATCACTTATGGATCTCAGCGTCTGACAAGACTGCGTTGCGCACAGCACTGGCGAAATGCCAGTGATTGTGGGGTTGCGCGGTTTTGCTATAGCGACGAGACAGACGTAGAACGAAAAACAGCGAACAGGTTGTTAGAAGGAGAATGAAGATGGCTATCGTTCCAGACGATGATCTCATTGACGCTGACGGTGATGGGAAAGTCTCAGACGACTACTTGGCTGCTATGCGCGCTACGCTGCGGCCAGTCATCAAGTCGTATGGTGAAGACGGCAAGAAGCGCATACTCAGTATGCTTGGAGACTGGCGCAGGATCTGCGAGCACGTCGGAGTAGAAGACTCTGAAGACTTGCGTGCGGTAGTCTTGTCTGTGCTCATGCCACTGCTCATGGAGGATTCGTCTGACGATGCACTCAAAGACTCTATCGCTACGCTCATGATGACCCTAGCAGCGACGAAGATCCGCCCGACTGCCGAGACGCAGAGAGAGCCAAATCCGAAGTCAGTCTGATCTCCGACAGCTGACCCACTTAGGCGCCAGCCGGATAGATGGCCAACCGGATAGATGGTTAGCTTGAGAACAAAGGTAGCCCCACGAGACGATGACCTCGTGGGGCTACTTTATCTATGCGCATGAGAAAGCGACAGCAGTGCACTTGCTGGTCACTCCTCGTAGTCTATGTCCATGTTGATCTCAGGCTCATATACCATCTTGTCTACAAGCGCTTCGTCATCAGACTCGTAGTCATCATCGTTCTCCTCGCGGCCATCAGGCAAGACGTCGTCGTCAAATTGCTGCGGTTGCTCGGTCTTGCTGGCAGTCTTCTTCTTACTGGTCTTCTTCGATTTAGATGGTTTGGCCACGTATTCCGTCGCTGGTATGATAGACTCCCATTTACCGTCAGTTGTTAGCCGGCACCATCGCATAGGACCACTGTTCATGACGAGCAGGTACAGTTCGTCCGGGCGCCAGGCATCCTGCTTGTAATGGCATTTCCTAGCTGTCTTCTTAGATTTGCCTGCGTCAGCGTCTTCTCTAGCTAGTTGCTCAGTCTTCACGTCGTGAAGAGACTCCGTCTTGAGCCTCTTGTAGTCTTCTTGCGAGGCGATGACGAAACTATGCACGTCTCGCCATGCTGCCCCCTGATCTTTCCGGTGCACTGTTCCAGCGCACCAGGCTTCCCCTAAGTTAGTGACTTCGCCACCACCTAGTAGCCTCCTCGTAGCTGACGAACCTACCCATGAAGGCAGATTCTTGTCGAGATCAGCCGTTGATTGATCGCCGTCGTAACGGATCGCTACGATCTTATGCGCATTGACCATGGTGCCTATAAGAGCTCTCACCTGTCGTTCTCCTTGCTTCCCCACTTGAGACTAATAGTAGGTCATAGTCTCGAGTCTGCCTACAGGCAGAATACAAAGCTTATGTTACCAATGAGACGGGAGATCGCATCTGTCTGCACAATAGAAAACGTGCAGGCGAAGCCAACGTCGCAGTCAGCCTCGCCTGCATGAGTGGAGCTAGCGGGAATCGAACCCGCGTCTTGCTTCTCCCTCCCCTGGAGCGATGCACAAGCTTCCCTGTTGGGCCGGACTCTACACGGCCCTCGCCACTATCGCGTCTCACCGTCGTCCACAGGGTGATGGACTGCAGGCAGCGCACGGGCAGCCTCGTTCATACTGACTGCGACAGGCAGTCAGACCGCCATTCCCGTCGCAGTAGCCGTCTAGTGCTCGATGCGGCTCAGGCTTACAAGACGGTTGTTCTCAGCCTAGCCACAGACTACGCAGCGAGTGCGAAGTCGGATGCAGTTGTGTTAGCATCTATTGTTCCACGGATAGTTGATGAGGCTGTCCTACCGTGATTCAGCCGCTTGCGCTCTTCAGTTATGGAGACCAATCGATACCATTGTAGCCCCATTGTTGATCATCATACCTTGCTTTTGCTGTTTTGTCAACAGATGTGCATGTCTTCATGTGGAGACGCGCCAATCATGCGTTTCTCAGACATGGCCCTGGGACCGCAGCTATACGCCCTCTAAACGAGGAAGCCCCAGCCATGATAAACCCATCATGGCTGAGGCTAAACGGCGTCTAAGGGCGGCTTACTGCCGTCTCAAGGCATACCTGCTTCTATAGGATCATTCTGTCGCCTGAGCATGCACACGCACGCCATCTGGGAACGTCACGTCAACTGGGTCCCCGTCACCATAGCTCGGGTAAGCCGGGTCTTCGACGTTCACAGTGTCCACGACCATGTCGCCGTCCACCACCCATCTCACGATGCCAGAGCCATTCGTGTTCACAAAGTAGATCTCACCGGAGAAGTCCACGCCGTGATCATCCAAGGCTTTCTTAGCTTCCATGAGGAGATCTACTGTAGACTCGTCTGGATCGCTGATGACCTCGTTGATAGACAGATTCCCATCAGAATCAACAGTCCATGGATCTGAGACCAGACCTCCCCTATCGTCAGCCAGCCTCCGGAGGGAACCGTTCAGATCTTCCAGCTCACCAGCGTCTAACCAGCTCCCATCCGTCTTCCTGACGGTCAGTCTGATGATCGGCCAGTCTCCTATAGTCAAATCCACTTGCAAGCTCCCTGCGTCTAAGAATAAGAGTCAACATCCAACATATAGGTCGTAGAGAACGGATACGACCTCATGCAGACGAAGACATATCGTAGTCTGTTGTGAGCGGAGATGCAGACGCGCAATCCCCGTCCAAACCAAGAACCGTCTACTGTAGAGCAGTCCTCAGATGAGCTAACCAGAAGTAGCTTCAGCGTTCCATCTAGATTCGTGTGCTTGTTCGTCTCCATGATAGTCGGAACTGCTGCCTCTATAACGTGCATTAGAATCCAGAGTCCCCGTAATCTCCATTGGGTAGGCTACGGTGATGGTGACGGTTGCTACGAGTGGCTGAGGCCATGGATGCAGTCAGTGAACGCCGTCTCGTCTCGCATCGTTGTCGTCGCTGCAGTTGCGTTAGCTATCTCAGCCGTCTCCTGCGTCGCGTGGTCGTGGAAGAGAGTCCACAAGCCCACTACTGTACTCGTGTCTGTCCTCATTACGTTGTACTCAGCGCAATGGCCTATGTATAGACTTGGCTGCTATGATTGGATTGATGGATCATTAGACAGCACGGTGTCTTGCGCGGTAGGCTCGATTTCCTATTCGCCGTTAGACTCCCTGCAGGAGATCATAGACTTCAATTTGAGAACAGAATGCCACCAAGTGAAGCCTGCAGTAGTCTAGTTCAGTCAGTGCGCTAGCTTCACCGATGGTCTGTCGTCAGTGTCTTCACTGCCCGTGTCGTTAGCGTCTGTAGAATCAGTCTTGTTTGTAGTAGCGCAGTCTGTAGCGCTTTCAGCAGCAGTCTCAGACCTGATTGGATTGCTGGCAGAGTAGCCAGTGCTCACTCCAGTGCGGTCAACTGCTGCTCGACCCCACACAGTGTCTTGGAATCCGCCATACACGCCGCCTTGGAATCCCAGTAGAGACAGCCCCACAATGACTGCAGCTGCCACCACAGTGGTTATGACGAGGCTCTTCACTAAGCCTAACAGCCCCCTCCCCATCAACCGTGCAAATCTATGCTTCTTCTTCTTCTTGCTGTAGCCTGCAGGCTTGTTCACACCGTAACTGTAGCCCATGTATGTCGTCTCCTTATCAGTCTTTGCCCAGACCAGTCAAGTCTATGCTCACATCTGAGAGGTCTGCTGCCAATTGCTTCCAGCCTTTAGCCGACCATGCGCTGGTCTTAGCGACGCCCAGCCAGTCTACAGTAGACCAGTCAGACTGGACCCTCGCAGCGTTCTTCACCGCTGCCTCCAGTTCGTCTTCAGTGCCAGCAGTGAACACAGCGTCATAAGCCTTAGTAGTGTCTGGGGCGTCTACCCCAGTGACGCTGTTAGCGTCTAGCAAGCCTTTGAGTCCATCATAGCCGTCTACTCGTATGAGTGCCATGTCATAGTCGTTCGATTGCAGTCTCTGGCTATAGGCAGCCTGGTCTAGCGTCTCTGCGTGTGGATACTGCACAATAGCGTTCAGTTGTCTTGTGATCACGTCTCCAGCGCCCGCAGACCAGTCTGGCGTGATGAGCACGAACGGGTAGACGCCGAAATAAGAAGTAGCCTCGCTGCGGCCCTTCGCAGCGTCAAATGGAAACAGACCAGTCAAGTCCTCATAGCCGAACGTCCCCGGGGTTACTCCACCGCCTATCAGTCGAGAATCAGAGTATCCTCCGCCGATAGCGTCCAGCACAGCTCTCGAGTCGACAGCGTTCCTGATGCCCTGCCGGAACCGCTTGTCGCTGAGCGCGGGGTATGGTCTGTCTGTCTGCCCATTGAAAGCGATAGCCAGACGTCTCGTGGACTGCCCATGCGTCGTGCCGTCACCGAAGTCGGCGTCATAGTCTGCGATCGCATACTGCGCAGCGCCAGTAGCGGCATCGTTCTTCGCGTCAGCCTCGCCAGTCCACCTCACAGTGACCATGCTCACTCTCAAATCAGCTGCTAACTTAGACCTAGTCGGCTCCAGCGTCAGGGTGCCCTTCCCATCACTAGTCTTAGAGTAGCCTGTGATCTCGTACGGGCCACTCGTCACTGGCTTCTTAGACAGACTATCGCCTGCCATCTCCCCGTCAGGCTGCTTGCTGCTCCACACTGCTCCGAGTCTGCCAGACAGCAAGTGGGGTAGCACAGCCTTAGGCTCACGGGTCTTGATGATCACCGTAGAGTCATCGGCAGCTGACACTGACTCTAAGTCTAGTCTATCTGAGTACTCGTATTTCGCTGCGATGTTGTCTTTGAGGGACCGAACCAGATCGCCAGCTGTGATCTCGCTCCCGTCCGACCAGTCTAAGCTTTTAGACAGATGGAAAGTCCATTCCATCTTGTCTGCAGACTGCTCCCAACGGTCTACCAGTTCTGGCTCTAACGCGCCGTCTTTGCCTGTCTTCAGCCAAGTGGCTACCACGTTGTGCCCAAGGACTCGCCAGAGCGCCGAGTCAGCGTTCGTCTTAGGATTGATCTCAGTCGGTGCTGTAGCGATGACGTCTACTACTGGCTTCACGTCTCGGTACTTGTCCCTGTCTACGACCGGCATCACGTCGTCCCAACCGTTGAAGACGAACAGCCAGACTGTAGACAGTATGGCTAAGGTCATGACGAACGCTACTATCCGTCGTAGTGAGTCTTTGAGGCTATCGAGCCCCGCGTGCTTTGCTCTGTTGGCCATTCTCATACTCCCATCAGGAGATAGTAGCGTAGTTAGAGCCCGAGGCGAGCCATGGTATGTCCGTGGCAGCCCATGGGCACGCCCACTGGAACATGACGCAGAGGAACATGACTATGATCGCTGCGTAAAGCAAGATCCTCAATGGCAATGGGCCAGGCTGTAGGCGCCACGACCATGAGAGCAAACCAGTCCTAGACTTGCGGCTGCCAGAGTCCCTCTCATCGAACCATCTCGACAAGCCAGGCCAACCCCACGCTACAGCAGCTGAGATGTACACCATCACGTAAGCGATGGCAGTAGTCTTCAACAGCGTAGGCAAGTCTGGCAGTGTGCCTGCGACTGAGTCTACGACCGGGCCAGAGCCTATACTGAACGTGGTAGAGCCATTAGCGTCAGATGCTTCTACCAGTTCTCGGGGAGTGCCGTCGCTCGTCTTAGCCCAGTATTTTAGCTTCGCGTACGCGACCCACCGGTAAGGCGTCTCACCGCCGCCCATGTAATAGCGAGGCTCGCAGGAGCTCAATGCCATCAGCCTCTCTGTCGGCGTAGCCTCCGGGTGGAATGGCACGCTGGCGATAGCCTCGTTATCGTCTTTGCTGACTACCCTGTGGTCAGTGTACTCGTAAACGAACCAGTAGTCAGCTGTCCTCGTGACTATAGCGTCACCTTTCTCGAGCGTGTCTATGTACGCGAGCGGCTCCCCGTAGCCTGCTCTATGCCCGGCGACCGCGTACAAGCCGACACCACCAGGCATAGAGGAGCCCTGATAGTGACCGAGCCCATGACGGGCTAACTGCGTGTTGTCAGTGCCCTGAACCAGATTCCTCTGCCATTTAGCCCCGAAACGGGGTATGCTCAACTGACCGATGAGATCGCCATAAGCCGGATCTCGCAGCGTCGGGGGGTCTCCAGCTTGCGGTCCGGCGATCTTGACTGAGCCATCGCTGTCAACGGCTGGAGCAGACCAGCCGGAAGACTCTAGCTGCTGGGTCTGAGTCTTGCTTGACTCTACTCCAGTCCAGAACGTCTGCCATAACAGGAACGCGCCTGCGACGATAGCGCACAAGAACATGAGGTCGCTGACGACGTCAGCTATAGTCTCGAACACATGGCGCTTGCGCGGCGCCCCAGCGGCGTTTCCAGCCGTCGCTTCACTCATGCTCTCAGCATGCGAGCCTGTCATTCTCCGCCCCCTAACGAAAAACAGCAGCCAGCGTGAGCTAAGCGTGCTGGCTGCTGTATTGTAGCCTGATGATCACAGTGATGAGGCTGTCAGTCTTCGTCGTCGAACGAGCGGAACGTCAATGGGGAGAATTTGACCCCATCATAGCCAGACTCCAGGTAGTCTGCGAGTTTGTCCAGCCCACCGCCATCGTTGAATGCAGCTTTGAGTTCTGGAGACTCGAACTGGATCACATATGGGCCGATGTCCGTGGCGATCTCGTCTCCTCGCATAGGCTGCAAGACGAACGCCCTGTCTTCGTCGACGACTCTGTCTCCGTCCTTGTTCACCCACCATGTCTCATAAGACTTGCCTGCCATCGCGCTTCCTTTCCTTGTCTTCATGCAGCACTTAGTATCATTGCATATGGTCGTTAGCACTCAAATATCCATTTTATCTGACGATGCGGCGCACTGCAATAGCGCAAGACTGACGAGGAGACGTTCGCATGGACCAGGGGTCTGATGGCGACAGGCAGAAGTGGGCATCTGACCAGGGGTACGGTCTATACGGTCTGCAGGACGAATTGAGCTTTTGACCCGCTGGAGACAGACAGCAGCTTGACTACAGCCCATGTTCTCGATGCTTCCAGACGCCACAGCCAGCATTGGTCAGCCAGCAGTCTGCCGGCTACTACGACTTGAACGCAGACGCACGTCAGCCTTATCAACAGCCTTCAGTCAAGCAGTCGAACAGTGACGCAGTAGCCAAGGCTAAGAAGGCGATAGCTGCTGTCCTGGGTACTATAGGGTTCATCGGGTTTGCTCTTGCGCTTGTGATCGCTCAGCCTGTGCTGGATTCAACTGGCGCTGCAGTAGGTCCGGAAGCCGTAGACGCCATGGTGACGAAAGGCCTCATAGTGCTCGTAGGCGGGCTGTCTGTGACGTTGATGGCTGTCTCCAGTCTCCTGCTCGCACGTAAGACCGGAAGCCGGATAGTCGCTGTGCTGGTGATGGTGGCTGTGTTCTGCGCTTGCGCTGGCGGGATGCAGATGGATCGGGCAATAGAAGACCAGAAGACTGGTCCCGTGCATGAGACGCTCACATACGTGGAGAGGCTGACGGGCTCCGGCTGCTCTAGAACTAGTAGGCATCGCACTGAGTGCGGTGGTGATTCTTACGCGACTTACGAGTCCACAGACGCGGACGGTGACGCAGTGAGCATACCATTGACTACGAGCACTGACTGGTTCATGCCGGAATTGAGCGAGGGAGACAAGTTAGAGGCTGGCTATTGCCCTAACACGGGCATACTAGACTTCGACCCATCTTGTCTTGATGACAGGGACATCGACAGTCTGTCTGCAGAACGCGTCGCTAGGAATGCCTAAAATCGTAGAAGACCGTGTGCTTGGCCAGATCACGCCTTATGACCATAGCAGCACGCTACGGGAGTCTACGCCAGGCTCATATGGGGAACGACAGTCTGCCATTGATTCTGTGTACGGGGAGATCTAGACTAGTCAGGACGTCTCAGAGACAAGCTGATCGAATATCTGCATCGTATGAGCAATGATGAGACTGTGTCGACTAAAGCTTTTGACACCCGTGGAGACAGGATCCCCGGGACTCTCGCGGATGGCTCTATAGCCAAGCTGCGGCGGCCCACGCGGGAGACTTCTGGCAGCGTGAAGACCACTAATGGTACTGGCGTGGCTGCGAGCATACGCGCCGCTGTAGAAGAGGACACTGCTGGACGACGGGGGCATGCGTCAGAGAAGAAGACTGGTCCGAGGTCACGTAGCACAGTGGCCGACAGGACATTGCTAGAAGTCCCGTTCGAGCAACGCTATGAGGCTAGGAACGCGGGGGCGAAATACGACGCGAAAACGAAGACCAGCTATTACGATGGTCCATTGCCAGACAAGCTGAAAGCATGGAAGAGCCAAGACTACTCTTACACGAGATGGGTCGAAGACCAGTTGAACAGGCGCGTGAGGCCAGTACCACTCGGCCCAGTCATGTTCACGCCGAGAGAGCATCAGGCAGCAGCCGCTGTGAAGATACGCAAGTCCTACGAGGATGGCTGGCCAGGCTTCCTCATCGCTGACTCTACCGGCCTGGGCAAGACGTTGTCTATCACAGCTGGGGTGTGCGAGGTCGCGAAGGCTCGGAAGGCTACTAAGACCCGGCCATTGAAGACGCTCGTAGTCTGCCCGAAGGGGGCTATGGGAGTTTGGAGGCAGACGCTCAAAGCGTATGAGCCTTCTACTATCCTGAGGCCGCTCATCATCAACTACCAGCAGTTGAACAAGCTCATCAAAGCCCCCTCGGGGGCCGGGAGACCGAAGAAGACTAAGACCGGCAAGACCCGCAGACCATCCGCAAGGACCACGAACCGGCAGATAGCGAGGAACGGCACCCCTAAGATCAACTTCGACGTCATCGTGTTCGACGAGTCTCACTACCTGAAGAACTATGGCTCTAGTGGTATGAGCTTAGCTGCTTGCACGATCGCACGCTTGAATGACGCTTACGCGAAAGGCAAGTCGCCGTTCGTCATCTACTCGACTGCTACCCCCGGCAGCACGCCCTTGAACTTGGCGATCATGGCCCCTACACTTGCGAGGGCTCTCGATCCAAAGAAACGCAAGCACATCAAACCAGGTGACTGGGGCCAGTTCCTGCTAGAGGAGGGCTTCCATGTCAGCAAAGGCAAGACTGGCTGGAACTGGGTCACGATACCGTGGTATGGCGCTAAGTCTGATGATCCCAGGGAACGGGCTAAGTACGAGCGGGGCAAGGAGAAGGCTCAGGGCCTCATGGACGAAGACACTAAACGCATAGGCGCAGCGTGGGCTAAGCCTGACTCGCCGTTCTTGTCTAGAGACCCAACGCAGCTCAGGAACTGGCCTAAGCAGCCTGTAGAACCATTCTACATCGAGCTGGACGCTGAGGGCAGGCAGATGTACGAGGACGCTTGGACTCGTTTCCGTGGTTTCTTGAAACTCAAGCAGCGTGGTCAGACTGACCCAAAAGATGCCCTCACTGAGAACTTGAGGTTCAGGCAGAAGGCGAGCTTACTGAAAGCCCCGGTGATAGCCGAGCATGCTGCTGACCTTGTAGCAGAAGGCAACCAAGTGTTCATTGGCTGCGAGTTCTTAGAGACGGTAGACATCATCATGGGAGCGTTGAAGGCTAAGAAGATACCAGTAGCCGAGTTCACAGGCAGGGCAGCTGCTGACAGGGAGAAGAACAGGATAGCCTTCCAGAAAGGCGAGTGCAAAGTCATCATAGCGAACGTCGCTGAAGCTGTGTCGTTCCACGCGGGAGAGTCTCTCCCTGATGGCACGAAGGCTACGAGCGCTCAGCGGATAAGCATCATAGCAGACGTGCGGCAGAACCCGAACGACTGCATACAGCAGATGGGCAGGGCGCATAGGGATGGGCAGTGCTCTCCCGTAGAGTTCCCAGTGATACTAGACACAGTGGACGTGAAAGTCATGGACTCGTTCATCAAGAAAGCCAGAAACCTGAACAACATGAAGTCAGAGGCCGACCCAGACTACCTAGACAGGGTGTTCGCGGACATGCTGTGAACCGGTGGTATGATCTCAATGTCGCTTGGACTGATTCCAGTAGTGATGCTGGCGTCTTTATGCGCTTGCGGGGATCCAGACGTCCAGTACATCAGCAATGATAGCCAGCAGGAGCAGTCTGCTGACGCAAATATGACTAATGACGGTGACCATAGTGATCCCGAGACCGACCTGGCTATCACTGCGTGCAAGGAGACGCAGGCAGGCTATGGCGTCACTGGCTTAGCTAAAGATCCAGCCGTCTATACTGGAAGAGGAAGACAGTTCCCGTCCATGCGGACAGCGCAGAACCAGGCCGCTCACGCTATGGCCAACGCGATCATGCATGACCGCGATGGTGTAGGCAGTGTGACCTGGTTAGGGCAAGATGGCGCATATAGATCAGGTGAACTCACTATCAAGAAAGACTCTTACGGTCACATTGCTGTACTGTCTGTCCGCGACGGCTACGACACCGATCAGGCAGGCAACAGTGGGTTTGATGGCCGACTAGTCGAGACGACGAGACTTGCCCGTGAGATCGTAGCGAAGTGACGCCGTACGACGTTTCCCCTAAATGTCTGTAGGGGATGTAGGGAGCATTCTGAGAGCGTATGAGTCAGAATACGTTCTCTCCGATTCTCAGACCGATTCTAATTATAGGCGATGTCCTATACCAGGATCGGCTTTTCTGCATCATCGTCAAACAGATTGCCTTGAGACCGCGTGAACATACTCCCGATCTCGAGGCACTCGATTCTAAGCCGTCATGAGAATGGGCTGCAACCGGTGAACTAGACCGTCATGTAGCGTCAACGGGTCACCACAGGCCCAAGTCTAAGAACAAGCGTTGATTCTCTTCAGATATGACCGGTTTGGGTCTAATTGGTATTCTGCAAGCACATGGCCATCACATGAGCGGGCAGTCACGTCTGCTGCGGCGACTGCGACTATGACTTGCTCGCCAGCATGATTAGATCCAACATACAGTTTGAACCTGCGATGCAGCGCTGAGAGGGTGACTGTCCCATTCTTGCTGACTCTCAGACGTCTCTCGTCGATGACTGGCTCATCGTGGACTGCTTCGTCTACTGAATCGTTGATCACAGTAGCCTACTTGTCTACCGTAGGCTTCTTCGCCGTCTTCTGATTCTCCAGTCCATCAACTACCATGATAGTCACTGGGGTCACGAGCAGGCAGACTGCAGCGAGGCTGACGCCGAACCATGCCCATAAGACTGCAGACAATTGGCCCATGACAGCAGCGCAGACTGAACTCGTGACGGCGATGACGAGGCCTAGCGCGATGGCTATGGACATGACTGTCAACGGCGCGGCTTTCAACGTGGCTTCCACCTTAGACAGTCTTGCCTCCCACTTACTGGACCGGGTCTCCATGACTCCTCCAGTAGCTCCCGTGTTCTCGTCGGCTGCGCTCATCTCCTGGTCCTCTCCCTCTTAGCGTCTTCGATAGTCTTCTTGTCTACCTCTTGCAGGCTCCTCATGACTCTCCTGACTTGTGGATCATTCCAGTCAGGCTGCAGTATACTGACCACGCAGACAGCAGTCGAGCCATTTGGTCCGAGTCCCGGGACTTTCAGCCTGGTGCCTTCCCTCGCCCCGGCTGGCAATCTCAAGCGCACACGCTTGCCAGTCCAACCCATGACTTCGACTTGACTGCCGAGCGCTACTTCGCTCAGAGCGACGGCTAGAGTCCTCGTGAGGACATTGTCTGCGCTCATAGACCACACTCCACTCGGGTCTGGCTCGACTGAGATCTTGATGAACAAGTCTCCACGCTTCCGACCAGCGCCATCGACGCGAGCGCCACGGCCTTTCAGTCTGATAGTCTGACCGTCTCGCAAGCCTGCTGGCAGTTTAGCCTTCACTATGCGCCCATTAGACCCAACGCTCATACTGATCTCGTCTGCTCCCTCGACGGCAGTCTTGAAATCAATAGTCAGAGCTGCGTGCAGGGCTCCAGGTGAGTCTTCTCCAGTCTCGCGGGGCATCTCTCCGAACATAGAGCCCATGCTGAAAGCGCTGAACGGGTTCGACTGGGCGAACTCCCGGTAGTCCATGCGGGGAGACTCATTGAAGACGCCGTAGTCTACATCAGGGTTCGATGAGTCAAAACGACCGCCGCCAGCGTAGAAAGACGAGAACGGGCTACTATAACCCATGTAACCGTCACCCGTCGAGCCAGTCCAACTACCGCCAGGGTATGATGGACGCTGCGAGCCGGCTGCACCGTACTTGCGCTGCTCGTCATATTCTCGACGCTTGCTGTCATCTGACAGCACGTCATACGCTGCTGAGACTTCTTGCATCTTAGTCTCAGCGTCCGGAGACTTGTTCACGTCTGGATGGTATTTGCGCGCTAGCTGCCTGTAGGCTTTCGCGAGATCGTCCCTAGTGGCTGTCTCGCTCACGCCGAGGATCTCGTAGAGGTCTCTGTCTTCGCTCATACTGGCGTCACCCCACTACTGGCTGCGCTACTACGACTTGGATCGGCCTGATGACCTTACCGCTTATAGACCATCCGGCTGCTGCCATCTCACCGACTACCTCTCTATCGTATTCTATCGTCGGCACTACTGCGATAGCGTGCATCGTCTCCGGGTCAAATGGTTCTCCAGGATCTGCGATAGTCTCAACAGCGCCGATCTTGTCGAGAAGCGCGCCCAGCTTCCTGACGACAGCTTCCATAGTAGCAGTGAGCGGCTCGTTCATGCGCACCCGCTCGAGGTCGTCTAACGCTGGCAGCAGCGTCTTCAAGAACTCAGCTTTGCCTTCAGCTACAGCCTTCTCATGATCGTCCTCTACCCTACGACGGTAAGACGCGAACTCGTCTCTCTCTCGCTCTAGCGAATTGGTCAACAGCCTGTTAGCAGTCTCCAAGGCATCCATAGCGTCAGTATCAGCGTATTGCTGAGACTGGCCCCTAGCGTCTTCAGGCTGTCTGCTACTGTTCTGCTCACTGCCAGCAGTCTCCCCTGTGAACGTGGTTGTAGTGGTCGCAGTAGTCTTCCACAGGGGCGGCATAGACCTCCACGCCCTACTGGTCTCGTCATCAAAGAACGCCATCTTGAATCTCCTATGAAAAATCAACTATTGCTAATGTTACACAGAGGGGACGGCGCTGGCAAAAACACCAGTCGCCGTCCCCCTCGTGTCTGATGGAACGAGCCGGTCTGACTTCGGTTCAGACCAGACGTCACTCACCGTCGTCTACGACCTCTGCCTCTACAGTGTCGTCATCAGACCCAGATTCTCCACTGGTCTGGCTGCCCGCGGTACTCGCCTGCTGGCTGGCGTACACAGCCTCGCCGATCTTCATGGCAGCTGCTTGCAGACTGCTGGAAGCAGTCTTGATAGCAGTGAGGTCTTCGCCCTTGCTGGCTTCTTCGAGTGCACTGATCTTAGCCTCGACGTCACTCACGACGCCGTTGTCTAGCTTAGACTTGTTCTCGTCTAGAGACTTGCGGACACTGTAGACCATGGCTTCTGCCCTGTTCTTCTCGTCTGCGAGCTCACGGCGCTGCTTGTCTTCAGCTGCGTGCGCTTCGGCCTCTTTGACCATCCTGTCGATCTCGTCTTTAGGCAGGCTAGAGCCACCGGTGATCGTCATAGACTGCTCAGCGCCCGTGCCCTTGTCCTTAGCAGACACATGCACGATTCCGTTAGCGTCGATGTCGAACGTCACGTCGATCTGCGGAAGACCGCGTGGCGCTGGCGCGATGCCGGTCAGCTCGAACGTGCCGAGCGGCTTGTTGTCCTTAGTGAACTCGCGTTCGCCTTGGAACACTTGGATGAGCACGGATGGCTGGTTGTCAGCAGCCGTCGTGAACGTCTCAGTCTTCTTAGTCGGGATAGCAGTGTTGCGGTCGATGAGCTTAGTCATCACGCCGCCAGCAGTCTCGATTCCCAGGCTCAATGGTGTGACGTCGATGAGCAGGACGTCCTTCTTGTCCCCACGGATGACGCCAGACTGTATAGCAGCGCCAACAGCTACAGCCTCGTCAGGGTTCACGCTCTTGCCAGGCTCATGCCCACCACTCATCGTCTTCACGAGTTCTTGCACTGCTGGCATACGTGTAGAACCACCGACCAGCAGAACATGCGTGATGTCAGTAGTCTTCACCCCCGAGTCGTCTAGCACAGCCTTGAACGGCTTGCGGCAACGGTCAAGCAGACCGCTTGTGAGTTCTTCGAACTTAGCCCTCGTGAGGGTCTCGTCTAAGTGCACTGGGGCGCCGTCTGGAGTCATAGCAAGGTACTGCATGCTGATAGACGTAGAAGTAGACGAAGACAGTTCCTTCTTCGCTTGCTCGGATGCTTCCTTCAAGCGTTGCAGCGCGATCTTGTCTTTGCTCAGGTCAACGCCGTACTTGTTCTTCACCTCTGAGACCAGCCAGTCGCTGATAGCCTTGTCCCAGTCATCGCCACCGAGGTGGTTGTCTCCGTTCGTAGCGATCACCTGTATAGTGGAGAAGCCATCATCGTCTTTGCCGATCTCGAGCAGGCTGACGTCTAGAGTGCCACCACCCAGATCGAATACTAGGATCTTCTCGTCATCTCCAGCCTTCTCTAAGCCATATGCCATGGCCGCGGCTGTAGGCTCATTGATGATGCGCAGCACGTTCAGCCCTGCGATCTTCCCAGCGTCCTTAGTAGCCTGGCGCTGCGCATCCGTGAAGTACGCGGGGCAGGTGATGACAGCGTCTGTCACCTTGTCTCCCAGGTATGCCTCTGCGTCTCTCTTCAGCTTCATCAAGATCTGAGCTGAGATCTCCTGTGGAGTCCAGTCTTTCCCGTCAACTGTGAACTTCCACGAGGAGTCTCCCATGTGGCGCTTCACGCTTGCGACAGTCCTGTCCACGTTAGTGATAGCCTGGCGCTTAGCGACCTCTCCTACGAGGATCTCGCCAGTCTTGCTGAAGGCGACGACTGATGGCGTCGTGCGCGAGCCCTCAGCGTTCACGATGACTGTGGGCTCTCCGCCCTCAAGTACAGCTACGCAGCTGTTAGTGGTGCCCAAGTCGATTCCGATTGCCCTTCCCATAGTTCCCTTATGCTCCTTACTATGAGTCGTGTCTTATTCTGTTCTCCTGCGTAATCAGCTGCTCATGAGACTAGCCCAATGAGCGCTGACTGCGCATCCAGCAGATCAACAACAGTCTGTCAGTCCTTATTCCCGATTGCCAGACAGCGTGTCTTCAGACTGCCGGTATGACCCGAGTACGCACATGGCCCTAGGACCGCAGCTATACGCCCTCTAAGCGAGGCGGAGACAGCCAGGATAAATTCATCATGTTAGGGTGGTTCGCCGGTCTATGGTCGGTTTACTACGGTTCTGGGACATGTTCTATAATCAAGAAGCGCGTGACGACCATAGACTAACAGCCCTATACGATCTAGGTCATCAGCCGAGTCTGAATCAGACATGCAGGCAGCCAGCACGCTACGATGCGAGCGTGCTGGCTGCCTGCGATCAGACTGACTGCAGTCTACCAGTCACATCTGGTTAGCCTGATCGATGAGGGCGTTCTTCAGATCTGCCTCCATCTTGCGCATCTGGCCCTCAGCTGCCTCTCGTGCTGCGCGGCCTTCCTTCTGGATCTGCACCGTCTCCTGCAGAGTGGCGATGAGCTCGCTGTTGACTTTCTGGATAGTCTCGATGTCGACGGCAGAACGCTGGCCCGCCTTAGCTGACGCAACAGCGCCCTGATGCAGTTTCTCAGAAGTGCTGCTCAGCAGCTTGTTCGTGAGATCATCAGCTTTGTTCTGGAGCTCCAGCGCCTTCTGCTGGTTAGCCAGACCGATCGCGATGACCATCTGGCTCTTCCACACTGGGATAGTCGTGTTGATAGTCGTGTTGATCTTGTCTTGGACAGTTTTGTCAGCGTTCTGCAAGATCTTGATCTGCGGGGCAGTCTGCAGGCAGATGACGCTCACTCGGTCCAGGTCGTCTAGCCTCTTAGCGAAGCGCTCGAGCTTGTCCTTGAAGTCCTTGAGCGTCTGCGCTGCCATCGGTTCATTGCTAGCCGCGACTTGCTGCTCGAGCTGTGGCATCTGGTTAGCGTAGAAGTCTTTGAGCGCTTTCTTGCCAGCAGCCACGTAGATCTTCAACTGCTTGTACTGTGCGAGGTTCTCGTCGTACATGCGGTCATACATCGCGATGTCTTTAGTCATCTGTGCTTTAGCCTTCTCGAGCTTAGCGATGATCTCGTCCATCTGCGCGTCGACCTTCTGGTATTTGCGCTGCATGGCCTTCAGCTTCATAGTCACAGTGCCGATCACCGGGACGTCGTCCAACTTGCTCTTGTCGATAGTGCTCAGTAGAGCAGCTAGGTACTCTCCCGCTTCGCCAGTGTCCTTGTTAGTAGTCTTCGCCAGCACATTGTCGCTGAAGCTGGTCATCGCCTTCTGAGCGTCAGCAGCGTAAGTAGTGTCCACGTCGTTAGACAAGAAATCGATAGTCCCGGCGATCTGGTCAGCCTTAGCCTGGTCTGCTGGAGACAACTGCGCAGCAGCCTGCACGTCAGCTGCTGCCTGCTGCAATCCAGTCTGCTGAGACTGCGCTGGGGCCATGGCGTTAGACGACATGAGATCGGCTAGAGACACGCCTCCAACCGGAGCTGCCTGCGCCTGGGAATCCCCTGCAAGCACTGGCGCTGCTTGCGCAGCGGCCTGAGTCGCTGCTGGGGCAGGAGCCTGCGTCGGGGCCTCTACGGGCGCTGGCGCTGTAGCCACAGCGGACGCTGTGCTGCCAGTGCCTGCTGCGTTCATCAATGAGCTCAGATCAATGTCTGCCATCTGTTTTCTCCTATTTCTGTGATTGTGACTGCACTCAGATCGATAATATCTACCTTCGCCTCGGTTGCGCTGGCAGATAGAATCTCACCGAAAGCCAACCTGAGCGACTTAGAACAGAGAGACCAGAACCACTCCTGCCTCGCGGTTCAGGCTAAAGGCTTCAACCCAGACCACTGGTTGCCATCATTAGTGGAGAATGGGTCGGGAGACGTAGCGGCCAGGGGAGCAGGCGCTGCCGTGGCTGTTCGAGAAGACTGCCGCGAGTCAGTGCTGTAACCATCTTGCTTAGCCAGCTGCTCGAGTGCTTCTGCGTCAGCTGCCAGGGATATAGCGTCGCCGTTCATAGCGTTAGCGAGCTCCCCCTGAGCAGCGCCCTCTAAGACGTCCAGAGACTTGACGACTTGTGCGCGGGCAACTTGCTTAGCGTCGCCAGTAGCCAGCTTCTCCTGCTGCGAGTAATTGCTGAGCATGGACGCGGCAGTGTCAGCGAACGTGTTCATCCAGTGAGTCAGCGAGTTCCATTTCTGGGGGTTAGCCTCCACGTAACTGACAAGCTTGCCTAGATCTGAATGCAGTTCTCGGATCTCCCGCTTGACTGCAGCGTCGCGGACACTGGCTTCATACTGCACTAAGGTCTGTTGGAACACCTTAGCCGCGTCGATGCGCTCTTTGATCTTCTCGCCATTCTGGATAGCGTCTACGGCTACGTCACCGATCGTCGGGTCTGGAGACATGAGGGTCTTCATGCCAAAGAAACCAAGCGTTCCAGCCGCCGCGCCAAGCACAGCCCCGCCTATGCCTGGCAGCAGTATGAACACTACAGCGAACGCTACTACGCCGACAGCTACGCCAGTTGCAGTGGGACTGAACGTAGCCTTCTGAGCGTCACGACTCTTCTTCGGTGCTGGCATCTTGCTCGCCTCCTGCTTCTATCCCGTGAGCTTGCTTCCAGTACTCACTGTCGAGATATTCTGTTTTAGCTTTAGACTCATCGATCTCCAGGCTTTCGAGCCACACGTAGTACTCGTCAGCAGTCTTGCTGTCATCAACGTAAGCCGTCTTGAAGAACTGAGAGTCTCTCCAAGCGTCTTCTACGTCTCGCATGAGGTTCAGTCGCCATTTCTCGTTCAGGTCACTGAGGTTCAGGCTCACGAGATCGCGGTAGTCTCCGATGGCCAACCGGCCGTCTCCACGGAAGTCATAGCGCTGCGCTGAGCCAACCATGCACCACCAGTCGTCTAGTCCCAGCCTACCACTGGACGGCGGGAACAGCACGAACCCAGACGAGCCTGGAGTCCAGACTTTGCCGTCTTCAGGTTCAGTCGCCATCTGTTCGATAGCGCCAGCAAGGCCAAGCCAAGTCTGCTCATCGCAGTCCCAGCCGGCAGTGTGCTCAGCTACCCGCTCCCGTATAGTACTCGTGACGTATTCTCGCTGTGGTCTGGTCAACCATCTCGCTGTGTCTTTGAGCACTCCTGCTATCACACTGGGCATGTACGTCGCCCGTCCCAGGGCGTAGTCAAAGGCTGAGAGCATGATGCCCTGGCCCATGACTGCATCTCGCACGACGTGCACTTGTCTACTGTCTTTCAGTCTAACCATGAGACTAATCTTACCAGATCCACGTGTCTAAGCAAAAGCAGGGCAACGCTGTGGCGAACTATAGAATCATGGAGGACTGTCTACTGACGGAATTCAGTTCTTGTTCACAGCGTCAGGGTTCTGCTGCTTCCCTTCATCGTCTCCAGTATCCGCTTTAGACGATTTCTTCACCTTGCCAGCGTCCACGCCATTAGCGTCGTCCTTGACGTCACCGGGGGTGCGCATCACGAGGTCATTGTCTACGCCTGACTGCACTACGCTCGACTGCCAAGCCTGGATCTTAGACTCATAAGCTTCCCTGCCTTCCCGGGCAGTCTCAGTAGTCTTAGACCAGGCGTCTCTCGCGTCCTGCTCGAACGGGAACCATTCGAAGGGAGACGCTGGCACTCTACTGTTGTTCGAGTTAGACTGCTTGTTCCAAGCGTCCTGGTAGTACTTGATCTTCTTAGAGCCATCCTCAGACGGAAGGCTGTTCAGCTCCGTGAACGTGGCTAGAGACTGCGTAGCCTCAGTAGCGGGGTAAGCGCCATTGTCTACTCGAGACTGGATAGCGTCACTGTCAGTAGCCAGCCATCTCACGAAGGCTGCAGCTTCCTTCTTAGATTGAGACGCGCTCGTGACCGCGAGGGCAGATCCACCATACTCAGCGTTCTGCCCGCCCACCGTCAGGGCGACAGCAGGGCCGACTACCATCTTGCCCGCGAGGGACGGCAGCTTGTCTGCGATGAGCGAAGCCTTGTCTGTGCCTGCTATCACCCCGACGATCTGCTCTGAGCGCATAGCCTGCAGCCATTCGTCCGACCATGGCTCCACGTCAACAGGGAACAACTGGTCAGTCGTCATCTTCTGAAGCCAGTTGACGGCAGTCTTCACCCCATTGTCAGTCGTGAGAGTCACAGTAGTCTGAGTGCTCGTCGTCACGTAGGGCTTAGCGCCTGCTTGAGCCGCGATAGCCTCTATCAGAGACGAGTCTGCGGGCAACGCTGCGAGGTAATGGCCTCTAGACTTCACTGCCTTAGCGACCTCGCAGAACTGGTCCCACGTAGTAGGCGGGGTCTCCACGCCATCAGACATCAACAAGTCTTCATTGTAGTAGAACGTGAGCCCACCATAGTCTAACGGTAGGCCATACACATGACTGTCCACGGTAGACTGAGCCCACGCTGGACTCACGAACGAACTGGAGTCTACGTCCTTCCATAAGTCTGGCTCAATGAACCCTTCGCGCGCGTACTGTCCAATCACAGGGTACTCTAACTGCACGATGTCAGGCGGGGTGTTCTTCTTAGCTGCTGCGAACTGACTGTACTCAGTCTCTCCTACGCCCCTGTCTATCAAGTTCACGTGGACTCCAGTCTTAGCCTCATACTCTTTAGCCAAGGGCTCTAGCTGAGCCTTGTCCCAAGTCCACATCGTCATAGACTTAGTCGCTGGCTCACTGGCCTCGTCTCCAGCAGACTGCCCACAGCCTGCTGCGCTTAGCAGTAAGCCGGCTATCGCCGTCATAGCTATAGTGTTCTTCACTGTGCGCATCAGTCTCATCTGTCCATCCCGTCTATCACTATCATGCTGACTGCAGTCGCCTGCGTCTCATAGTACCCCTGCGCGCTATAAGTGTCGAAGTAGAGTCTGGTTACAGGGGATTTGATCGTCTAGACGCAGATATTCTCATCGTCCGGTCCACAGTCGTTAGAAGACATGCTTTCTTGACACTGGCGTGCTACGCCAGATACGAAAGGAGGGCTGCGCCACCGTGAAAGCAGCGCAGCCCTCGCTATCGGAAAGGACCAACATGACCACACCACCGACCATGCTTGCACTGGCTCATGCGGCCAGCGCAGCGGAGTCAGAGGGATTCGAACCCCCGAGCCGCTTACGCGACTAACACCTTAGCAGGGTGCCCCTATCGACCACTCAGGCATGACTCCGATCGTTCTCCCCGTTGACTACTGCGCCCGTAAGCCTTGAACCCTTACTGCGTTCCGTGGCCGAAGCTCACTTCTCGCAGCGTCCCATATGACAGTGATCACCGTCCATGCTCAGCTCACTGGGTGGCGACAGTTCGTTCTCGTCTTGCGGGACTCGCGCCCTGGAGCGCAGCTCGTCTGACTGATCAGCCAGACGAGAGCCGGCGTCTCAGCCGGCACCGCAGTCAACTACTTCAGGGAACGCGGTCACCGCGATCCCCTTCCAGCAAGGCTTGCTGTTAGTTCAACGATCACGCTTGGGGAGCATGACCATCAGTGCTTAGCGTCTCCTGCTTCTTGACGAGTTCACTACCATGGTCTTGGGTCACAGGGAGTTGTTCCCCTTTTTATCGAGGCCATGCCCTCTAGACGAGTTCCCCTGGCTTTTCAAGCCTCAGACGCTATCCTCGTCAAGCGGTCACCATCGCTCATAGCCGTGGACGCGGCTAACTGTCAGTTGCCTACGAAACGTTCTCGCGTGTCGTCTGCATACTGTAGCGCGGGCGTGGTGGGATTCGAACCCACGAGGCTGTTACGCCTGCTTGTTTTCAAGACAAGTTCCTTCGACCGCTAGGAAACACGCCCATATGCTGGCGACCAACTGCATTGAACCCATGCTGCTGGCCACCAAGCTCATAGTCTCCAGGAGCATCGCTGCACGCGACGCTGCCGTCTTGGCCCAGTCAGTCACCGCTGGTGGGACTCCATGGAGCCAGCCATGCCAGCAAGCGCTGCTAGTACTTGGGGGAGACAGTGCCCCGAGTGGGATTCGCACCCACACTCCATACGGAACTCGCTTTTGAGGCGAGCGCGTCTACTGTTCCAGCCATCGGGGCAGCACCCGGATTCTTAGCGAAAGCTCCGGGCGGGCTCGAGGCGAGTTCTTGTCTTCCAGGCTGCGTCCACACTGTCATAAGCGCTATGACACAGTGCCCTACGATCACCCGGCTGTCACTCCGATCACCTTCTATCGAGACCACCTATGCTAAGCCAGCTAGTCGTGGAATTCTACTAGCCGGTCTCCACTCGATGAGACGCAAGACTGGAGACGTGTGAGCATTGTTGCGTTCAACGCTCACTCGCTTAGCATTCAGAGCGGTAGACGGGATTCGAACCCGCGATCCCCTGCTTGGGAAGCAGGTGCCCTACCACTAGGCCACTACCGCATAGCGACAGCAACCATGAGGCTTCGATTAGGCCAATCATGATTGCTGTCCTGCGACTTCTATCACTTACAGGACCGGCGCCGTTTGTCTTTCAGATCAAGTCGTCTGCATTACGCTTTCACTTCACGCAGCTTACCATTCTAAGGATTTGTGCGCTTGGATCTCGTCCAGAAGCTATTCGTTTCATGTCGTCGGGCTGGCGGGATTTGAACCCGCGACATCCTGCTCCCAAAGCAGGCGCGCTACCAAGCTGCGCTACAACCCGATAAGCATATTCATTCTAAATGCTTAGTGCCCGGTGCGGGACTCGAACCCGCATGCTTGCGCACGGGAACCTAAATCCCGCGTGTCTACCAATTCCACCAACCAGGCGAACCGTCACTCATGACGACGAACAGACGTCTGCCTACACTGCGCTCATGAGCAGACTCGTACCCCCGCAAGGACTTGAACCCTGATCGACTGTATATAAGACAGCTGCCCTCACCTTTGGACGACGGGGGCTTGTCTTCGATCAAGGCAAAACCCATGCGAAGAAACTAACGCCATCAGTACTATCGTAGGACTGATGGCTAGTGCCCCGAAGCAGGTTCGAACTGCTGACCTTTCCTTTAGGAGAGGAACGCTCTATCCAGCTGAGCTACCGGGGCAAAATAATGTTCGCATGAACCACTGTTCAATTCTCAAGCTGCACGCCGCGCCGCAAGCGCAACAGATCTAATAATACCACATAACCAGAATCATGCAAATCGGCGCCTACAGATGGCGTGTCTTGACCAGACTATTAGACGCTCGCCGCAAGCAGGCGTAGAAAGATCTATGCTAGCTGACAGTCTCAGTCTCATGTTCAGACCTGGCGAGCAATTCTGTCATCACATCAGAAAAGTCGATGGCGTGCAGCGTCTCCACGTCATTGACTCCATTAGCGCAGAACCAGCAAGAGTCATTGACTGCGTCTCGTCTCACATGCCGAGACATGTGGGCTGCGAACATCGACTTGCAGTGCTTCGTCTTCCTTGCGCACTCCTCAGAGCAATAATCCCCGTTATCTCCGATGAACGTCTCATGGCATAGTGGATTCTTGCATGTCTTCATCCTGTCAGCAGCCATCGCAGCCGTGGCCTCGTCGAACCCCTCGTGCCGCTGACAGTACTCGCAGCTGACCATGTCAAGCTTGTTTCTGCGCACATGCCAGCGGACATGCATGGTCCATCTCCCGGATCGCCTGCACGCGCTCTCATAGCCAACGTCTCCACTGAATCTGGTAGGCCTATGCAAGACGTGCTTCACGTAGCTGTAAACAGCATGCTCACTCACACCGAATCGTCTGCCTATGCTCAGAGCCGATTCTCCATCACTGAGCATAGCCTCTATAGCCAGTCTGTCCTCAGGCTTGAACTGTTGGCTCAGATGCTTGCAGCGTAGAGAGCAGCACAAGTCGTCTGGGCGTACGCTCTCGAACGTCTCTCCGCATTCTGCGCACACGCGGCCATAGTGATGCCTGCTGTCAGCATACCAATGGAACAACGTGTCGTCTGGATAACGCAAGAATCGGTCAGAGCTACTTGGCCGCAAGTTCCACGGCGATGAGACGCTCAGGCCGTCATAGGGGCTACTATGACGCAGTCCGCCTACCTTCTTAGAATAGCACGCCGCTCTACCGTATCCACTGACTCCGAGTTCTACCAGCCGTCTATGCAAGACTTTTCGCGGGCACCCGACGTAGTCTGCTGTCCTCTGCTCTGAGCCTAAGGACAGATACAGATCGACTATGAGGTCTCCCCAGTCAGCCCTCAGCTTATTCAGCTCTTCCTCGCTCTCATGCTTGTGAGCGATAGTGGAGTCAACGACGTCGACCTTCAGATTCAGCACCATGCTGCGGTCCACAGCGTGGTCTAACTCGTACTGTATCCACTTGCATTCGAGGTCGTGAGTCTCCTCGGCTGTCGCGCCGAAGCAGACGAACTCCTTGCGGACGACGCGGCTGGGATCTAAGTTCTTCCCAGACCCCACGTAGTCCATCCACTCAGAGCCAGGGTAGATCTTCCTCTTCCCTACGTAACTATGACCGTCAGCGTACAGGCTACGGTACACGTACCCCCATGGGAGGCTGATAGTAGAATCTCCTGCGTGGGCGGCTGAGAGCACTCTGAGAGCATGAGTCCTCTCAGGCTCATCAACAGTAGCAGCGAAACAGATGACCATAGACCCCCCCCTGTCAGAATCTGTTGTCCTTGGATCTGGAAATAGACAGGCAGCTGTGGGTCTCTACCTGTTCTTAGCCCAGTCCACCAGTAAGACTATAGACCCCGCAGTGAGCATAGCGCATGCTCCCAGTACGATCAACTCGACTACTGCCGACCAAGCGCCATAGAACCATAAGACGAGACTGATGACCGCAGCGATGAACGACACGCTCACAGCGAGCAGCATGAAGCCCCCTGCTACCACTGTCTTCAGCGTCCTACTGACCAGGTCTTCTGCGCCAGGCTTAGAATCCACTACTCCACTCATCATCCGCCCCGAATCCACCTCGATGACTGACCATCTGTTAGCGACGTGCAGATATGAGTCTTAGACTCTCCGGTAGAACTGGCGTCTAAGACGCTGACTGCGATGAGATGGTCGCTGACGACTGACGCAGTCAGCCCAGCTTCACGAGATCGCCGTCATCGTCAGCCGGCTCGTAAGACACGTCGTCTATGATCATGCTGCGGACACGGGGAGACAATGCGTCTACCATCGCGTCGAAGCCAGCACGGTCCATGCTAGCGCTACGGGCAGACTTCAGTGTAGTCTTGCCTTGGATAGCCAGCATGAGCATCTGCGAGTCCAAGTCTGCAGCGCGAGCACGCAAGTCTGCTGTCATCCCGTCTACGTCATTCCGCGCGATCTGGCGCTTCTGCCTCCGGCCTACCTGTATGATCTCCCTCACGGCGATACGGCCATCATTCCCAGGCTTCAATAAGAGTCTCTGAGACAGTATGCCCTTCAAGTTGCGGGCTAGGTTAGACATGAGTTCGCTCTTGTCAGCGTCTCCAGCTAAGTCTAAGACGCGGGTGACGACGTCTGGGGCAGAGTTAGCGTGGATAGTGGCGAACGTGAGATGGCCAGTGTTGCAAGCCTGCATGGCTGCCTGGATAGTAGGATAGTCACGGATCTCGCCTACTAAGATCACATCGGGGTCTTCTCGCATAGCGTCCACGATACCACGCACGAACGTCGGGCAGTTCTCGGGGACTTCTCGCTGCCAGATGTCAGCAGCGCCATCCAACGGGTACACTGTCTCGATAGGCTCCTCTAGCGTGATGATCTTGCCAGGCTTCGTGACTTGCACGTTGCGCAAGATAGAAGACAGGGTAGCCGACTTCCCAGAACCAGTCGGGCCGGTGACTAAGATCATCCCCTGAGACAAGAGGCCCCAGTCCACGACGTCTTGAGTGAGTCCGATCTCCTCCGGGGTGAAGATCTCCGGCCTGATGTGGCGGAACACGATAGCCGGACCATTCATCTCCTCAGCGAAATGCACACGGAACCGCTCACCGTGCCTGCGTCCCCGTCGTATCACGTAGGCCGTGTCGACGGACCGCTGAGTGTTGAACTTCTGCGTCATCTCCTTGTTGATGAGACGACCATTGTTAGCGATGAGATCATTCATGTCAGCGGGATCCATGACCTGGTACTTCGCGAACTTGTACATGGTGCCGTTGATCCTGAGCTTGATCGGCCTCATAGACGCGATGTGGACGTCAGACGCGCCCCTGTCGATAGCGTCAGTCAGAACGTCGTCGATGTCGAAAGGCTCACTGCCAGTGTCGCCTGGGGCTACGAGCATGTAGTCAGCTGTAGACCTGATCACATACTTCTGACGGTTCTTAGCCTCGTTCAGACCGATCTCTCCGTCGTCTCCGTCCCCGTCGACGCTGGGTGCTGGCGATGGGGCAGGCAGTGGCAGGGCTGGCTCTTCCACTGCCTCCTCAGTCTTCTCAGCCTCTTCTCTAGCTACAGCATCGAGGGCTTTCTCCTCTAGTCGGGCGATAGCGTCAGAGTCGACTTCGATCTTCTCCTCGTCATCGTCGTCTGCAGGTCTGGCAGTTTTAGATTCATGCGCTCTGCCTAGCGCAGTGCCGCTATGGGACCGCGTGGCCGATTGGTCTCTCTCACTGACGATGGATGTGCGAGACTTCGGGGGCTCTGGTTCTTCGATAGTCTCCTCGTCTAAAACGATGTCCTCGTCTGGGTCAACAGCGTCTCCAGCGTCAGTAGGCTCACGCTTTCTATCATTGCCAGACTCAGTAGCGCTCGACGCTGAATCAGAATGGCCTAGCATGTCTCCTACGAGGTCTGGCGAGTCCTCCTCTGCTTGTATCTCCTTGCGGACAGTCTCGTCGCTGACGATAGCGCGCCGCCCGCCTGGCAATGGCTCGCTGCCTGTCTTAGCCATGAGGTCAGCGGCTTCAGCGCGCTCGTCGTCCGTGTCGTAGAAGCCTGTCAGGATAGAGCCAGTACGATTACTGCTGTCCACATGAGCGCCAGCACCATCAGTGCTAGCAGTTGTGCTAGGGCTAACGCCAGCAAGCCTCCCATGATCATCAGGAGCTTCCCTGTCGTCTCCAGTATCTGCACTCGAACCATCTCCATTGCCTGCTATTGCGCCCTCTACCATCCTGGCTGCAGCAGCAGCGTCAGCTGCGCTCCTAGGCTTCTGCTTACTGTCTGGGCGGATCTCCGCTTCCAGCTCCGCGTCGTCCTCGTCTCCGAAGAACAACGAGTAATCAACGTTGCCTATCCCCATCAGGCCATCTCCAGTCTACGGTCGCTCACGATAACCAGAACGCAGATATGCGTTTCAGCGTCTGCCGAGGGCGAAGACACTCGTCAGACGCTTAGCCAGGAGATGACTGTAGAAGACACGACTGGTCAAGCCAGGCTCGCTACGCCATCGGTGACAGTCAAACCTGTCTTAGCAGCCAGCATCGGCCGCTTGTTCTTGAACGACTCGAACAGCCCTGTCTCCTTCTCACCGCTGTAGACGGCAGGAGCCCGCTTAAGATTCAACTGCCGGCCCTTCGCGCTGTCTACCAGCCGCTGCATAGCCGAACGGTTCTCCCATTCGTTCTTAGTCTTCTCGTTCTCCCTAGCAGTCTCAGCAGCCTCGTCTCTCATAGCGAGACTCTTCATGCAAGCGAGCATGTGAGCTTTCCTGTCTTCATAGGTGGCTGGCCTGCGGTCGCCTAGTATCTTCAAGCCCTGCAAGTCTATTATCCTATGGACTTCGCCAGTCTGCTCTATGATGACACCACCTTCGCCGTCTAGCATCACTACGCCAGCACTGCCTCCCTGCTTGATCCCGAGCTCTGTGCCCGCAGTGCAGTTCTCCGCATACCCCATCGTCTGGAATGGTGGGACTCCGCCAGTATGCTCGACGAAGCCAGCCGGCTCGACTATTCGGGAGAATCTCCGACCGACGGCGACCTCCCCGTCGGAGATAAGGACAGCACCATCAGGGGCGACCAGTTCTCCGTCTCCAGCGCCAGCCTGAAGTACTATCGTCTCCATTGAGCCGTCAGGCTTAGAGAACTCCACAGTGTCTCCAGGCATAGCGGCCAGTGGACCTACTTCGGGGTCAACCAGCCATTCTGGGTGATTCACTGTCAGGGTAGCTGTAGCCTGCTTGACAGTAGACTCGTTAGCAATCTGCAAGCGTTCTAGCTCAGTAGCCCCAGGGTATGTCCCACGGAAAGAAGTGACAGCGCGCATAGCGTCATCATAATCGATAGCATCGGCGCGCCCGCCCTGACTGGCTTCTGCAGACGTGTCGTCTAATTCTTCTGCGAGCTCAGCTACTACTGGGGGCACGTTCACTGCTGGCTCTGGATCCGTGCGGGAGCCAGCGCTCAGCCTACGTATTGACGCTAGCTTCTCGGCAGCCTCCTCGTTGAACCTGTCGACCTCGTATTGAGTCAACTCGGCGTGAGAGCCCTTCTTATGGTAACGGCACTGGTCTGGGTCCTTAGCGTTGCACTCAGTCCGCTGCCCTGCTTTCGGCCCGACCATCACGATGCCAGTGTACATGGTAGCCTTACTCCTTGCCTTGACTTTAGAACTAAGCGCAATCTAACTGAGCGAAGCCATTCCAGCGCATCTAAGAACGCGAATGGCCAGCATGCTCGATCAGCAAGCGTCACCTTCTCGCTGTCTTGGCCCTATCGAGAAGGAGACTGCCGCCTCGAGTGCGATCGTTTCGAGGCGGCAGTCTACTAAGCGATAAGAACAAGTCTATTGACGATGACTCTACAGTCACATAGGCTTATCGAACCTAGCGCCAGCCGGGTCAGGCTTGCTCACGTTGACGATGAGTGCCCAGATGCCAGCAGCCAGTATGATGACGAAACCAACGAGCATGGCTATGACAGAGCCTCCTAGGGCCGCGCCTAATACGCCAGCAGAACCAGACGGCATGCCAGTGAACGCTGCGCCAAGCATGCTCCCGGCAGCTGCGAACAAGCCGCCCAGTAGCACTACGACGCCTGCGAGGGACGTGAGCGTGTAGCCTAGCACGACGTAGCCGCTCTTGTTAGCGTCGTGAGCCCTACGTACAGCTATGGAGATCGAAGGCACGATCGTAGCCAAGCCGAACACCAGAGCGACAGCCCCGATGGCGAGTGCTAGCGGGCTGTCGTCACTGACAGCATCCGACAAGACGCTCAGCACAGACGACGTGACGAACAAGAACAGGTAAGACAGCCAGTATTCGCTGCGAGATGCGCGACCGTTGAACGTAGCGTACTTCTTGAAATACCTGACTACAGCGTTCTTGAAATCGATCCCATACCAAGGCTGCCATGACGCTGGCTCGCCATTCGGAGACGGTCGCTGAGGCTGGGGTGTTGGCTGCTGACCGCCTGCTGGTGGGAACGGTGGTCGGCCATTGAACCCAGAACCACCCATAGGCGGCTGTGGAGCACTTCCGAGTTCTCCAGCGTTCTGGGCGAACGGGTTCTGAGACGGCGCATGATCAGGGCTCGGGGCTTGCGAGTCAAAAGGCGCTGGCATGGGTGCACTGTAGCCTACCGACTGCGGTGCTCGTGACGAGTACTGCCTTGACTGCTGGAATGACGAGACTGCGTCCGCGAACGCTGCAGACTGACTGTTCAGACGTCTACCACTGACAGTAGCGTCGGCCTGCTGACCCACGGGGTTGAACGCGGAGCCCAGCATGTCATCATCGTCAGCAGTAGTGCGCAAGTCATAGCGGCCATACTGCGAGTCGTAGTCGTTCGGCAGCTTAGGCATGTTGACGGGGCCATGCTCGGATTCGATCTGCCCCGCGTCTACCCCCTGAGCAGTGCGCATGACGTTCGCTGCTCCTGCTTGCTGCGGGCTCAATGGCGCATACTGGTGATACGGGTTAGAGCGCATTGGCCTGTACGCCGGAACTCCATTAGACTGCGGTTCCTGCGCGGAAGCACCATACCCTGCTGAACTGCCCGTGCCCTGGAATGGGTCTACCTGGCCATAGCCCCCATCGCAATCATTTAGATCTGGCATGATTCTTCTTCTCCTGTCGCAGGAGACCGCCTCCTGCTAACGATGTCAAGATGATAGATATGAGGCAGTCTCGCATGAGGCCGGGATAGTGCTCGCCACCATGCCATAGGCATGACATGCGGGGCTCCACACCGAAAGACTGGTCTCAGACTGTAGACAGTTGCTGCTTAGACGTTCCGTGAGATATGATGGAATCATGGACGAGAACGGAAGACTGACGAGAGAGCTAGACCCAGGCAGCGCCATCATGGGGATCGCAGGAGAACCACGCAAAGAGTCAGACTCTCTAGGAGAGACTTGGATCCCAGCCGGAGCGCTATGGGGAGCGCACACGCAGAGGGCTATACAGAATTTCCCTATCAGTGGCTACCCGATCAGCAAGCACCCTGCTTTCATCGCGGGCTACATGATGGTGAAGCAAGCGTGCGCGTGGGCTAACCACGAGACTGGAGAGATCAATAGGGAACAGTCAGACGCTATCACTGAGACTACAGGGGCAGTCAGCCACGTTATCGAGACTAAGACACCAGTTGATTTGAGGCCGGGATTACGATTGACTGCAGCTGGCGTGCTCAGCCAGTTCCCAGTAGACGTGTACCAGGGAGGCGCTGGCACTTCTACGAACATGAACGTGAACGAAGTGATAGCTAACCTGTCGAACATCCTCTTAGGCAGGCCACTAGGCAAACATGACGCGGTCATGCACCCGAATGACGTGGTGAACAGGAGCCAGTCTACTAACGACACGTACCCCACGGCAGCTAAGATCACCCTGCTCAGGGAAGCGGAGGCTACCGTCTCCATAGCTGGAGACTTATCGGGCGCCTTGAAAGCGTGGGCAGACCAGCACGCTACTGACGCTAAGCTAGGCCGCACGCAACTACAGGACGCTGTGCCCATGTCTTACAAGCAGGAGGCTACAGCTTGGGCTCGGCACATCGACACGGCAGTCAAAGCTATCGAAGCCTGCTCCCCAGTGCTGCGAGTGACGACCCTCGGCGGGACGGCTATAGGCACCGGCTTACTGGCTGGGAGGAGATTCGGGGAACTGGCTACAGCCAGACTAGCAGACCTGGTGGGCGAACCGCTCGTCTTAGATGATGACCTGGTAGCGGGGACTACTGACGTGAACTCGTTCATGCAGCTGTCTGGAGCCCTCAAACAGCTGGCAGTAGCGTTGAAGAAGCTCGCCGATGATCTGAGGCTACTGGCTTCAGGACCACGGGCTGGCCTCTATGACTACAAGCTGCCAGCGCTGCAAGCGGGGTCTAGTATCATGCCAGGCAAAGTGAACCCAGTCATCCCGGAGATGATGGACCAAGTCACGTTCAGGGTGATGGGCGCTGACGCTACCGTGCAAGCAGCTGCTGGTGGGACACAGCTCCAGCTATGCGCCTTCGAGCCTATCATGCTGCATGAGCTACTACGCTCCATGGAGCTATTGCAGACGGCTATGAGCGTCATGCGAACCCGATGCGTGATGGGATTAGAGATCACCGATGATGGCAGCAAGCACGCTGACGAGGCTATAAGTGACGTGACTGGCCTGGTGGAGGTCCTAGGCTACGACAAATGCGCTGAGCTAGCCCATAAGGCTGCAGATGATGACAGTCTCCTAGTCGAGGTCATCAGGGGAGACGCCGGACTCGCTGGCAGGGGAGACGTAGACAAGTTGATAGCAGCAGTGAGCCCATGGGCGTTGATCAACACAGATGACGAGAGAGACGCATAGTAAGACTCCTGCGAACAGATTAGTCATAAGTACGGGGCGGTGGAAGCCATGATGAGCTTCGCCGCCCCGTACGTATTTGACTACGTAGACTATGACTGATCGCTCTGCCTGCGATCGAGACTATCGGGATCTCCTACCGTCTCCACTGCGCTTACGGCCACTAGTGGCACCGCGTCCACGACCAGTAGAACGTCCCCCACCACGACGAGCACCACGTCCATGCGGAGAGTCAGACACCATCTTCCAGTGCCCTCTCTCGCTAGCCCCAGGCATGTGCTTCAACGTTCGCGTAGGGCGCTTCTCGTACTCGCCTGTCTGCACTACTGTGCTCTCAGCAAGGGTCTGCGTCCCCTCTGGAGGCATACGGTCCCTCCCCTCACCACGCTGGCGTCTGATAGCGTAAGACCTCGCGAGATCATCTACGAACTCATTGCCAGCGTTCCCAGCGTGGCCTTTAGTCCATCTGAACTCTACGGGGTCAGCGCGGTCATCAAGCAGACGGCGTATGCCTTTCACGAGGGGCAGGTTCTTCACTTCCCCTCCACTACCTAGCCTCCAGCCACGGCGCTGCCACCCCTTAGACCATTTCTCTGCCACGTTGATCACATACTGAGAGTCAGAAACGATCTTCAGCCTCCCCGTTGGGTGGGCCATCAACGCCATGAACACTGCCGTGAGCTCGCCGATCTGGTTCGTGCCGACCGCAGCCCCACCGCTGTCAGACTTGCCGGCAGAGTCAGCCCACGCCCAGCCCATAGCACCCCTGGGATTGTCTAACGCTGAACCATCAGTCCACACTGTGACTACCATGAACACTCCAATCTAGCCCGACTAATCGGACCTATGCCTATTCTATGAGACTCTCCAGCGAGCAACAGTCACCGCTGTTTTCAGAGTCTTCCCACTGTCTTCATGCCGCTTGCTGTCTGCCGCCACTTCTTGTCGAACCGAGCGCCCGTTGGTTTAGACGGAGAGAAGCCTATGAGCAGGAATGCTACGAACTGCGTCAGCCCGAGGAGAGAACTCAACACCGCCATCAAGCCTAAGTCAGGAGTAGACCCCGCAGCTATGCTGGCGACTGCTTGCACTATGGTCACAGCCGTAGTGCAAGTAGACAAGATCGAGGCTGCTATGCACGCCCATGGGAGGATCGGCTTGTCCGCGTCATGAGCCCTCCTGAACATGAGCGCTAGCCCGGGGACTATACTAGCCAGCATGAGCAGACCAGACAGCACCGGTCCGACGAAAGGGACGAGCATGAGCATGATCGGCGCTAAGGCCAACCACAGGACGACCCACCAGAACTCGCTCTTGCTAGCCCTGCCCGCGAACCTCGCGTACTTCTTGTAGAACAACTTGACAGCAGTCACTGGACTAGCCCCAAGCGTCGGAGCATCAAGACCGCCTAATGCCAGTGGCCGCTGCTGGGTAGACACTGCAGACTTCCCACTGTTCATCTGCCCAGCAGCAGACCGGGAGACAGTTGGCCTGCCGGTAGCCGCGCCCTTACTACGGTCATGCCCCTTTAGCATGTTCTTCTTCCCAGTGCCGCGCTTGAACCTGCTAGGCTTGCTCAAGTCGACGAACTCGTCTAGGGAGTCAAAACTGCTTGCAGGAGCCGCAGGCAGGCCCGCCTGCGTAGTAGGACCAACAGGCTCGAAGTCATAGTCCACGTCCGTCACTGGACTGCCTATAGGCATAGACTGGCCACTAGCTGCACGGGCTTGAGCAGACTCCCGGTACACCATCTCCATAGTGCTGCGAGCGCCCACGCCATTAGACCCAGGTCTCTGCACCCTTGTCTTGCGTGCCCTGAGCCCACGTTCTGGACGCTGCTGCGCCACCGTCTGCTGTTGCCAGTCTGGACGAGACGCGGGCATGACGGGGACTGGAGGCATGGGGACGCTAGGAAGCACAGAATCATCAAGACTTGGAGCAGGGAGACTGTCTGCACGCGCATGATGCCCACTGTATGACGGGGATGGCCTGCCAGGCCTACCGCTACGCGACAGACGACTTGGCTTCATACTGCCAGTGCTATCACTGTTCTTCAAGAATGGATTGACTTCACTGGCCATCGCACGCTTCCCTCTCCCGCTTAGGCTAAGCGCCTACGACTACTGTCATAGCCGCGACTATCGTTCTATTACTAACTGTGAGATATAACCAGTCGCTGCGACTGGAGGACTATTAGTGACACGACGGGCGGCGTGTCTACCATGGAGGGTTGATAGACTAGAACTACGAGCAGAATGGAGGCCCGGCATGATGATGTTCACGGTAGTAGTCAACGGCAGGCATGGTGCAGTCAAACACACTGCAGGCTTAGACGAGACTATCGACTTCTTACGCGAGAACTGCTATGCCGTCGACTATGAGACTATAGACCAGTTAGCAGAGCTCATGGCAGTCATCGAAGACTATGAGACTGTGGCTATCTCCAGTGGGAACAGCGTACTACTGGCTAAGCGCCGCGACGAGATGACGGCAGCGTGCCGAGAATTGCCTGTTATAGGTGCAGAGCATGGCGTCTACGTGCCCGAAGTGCATCACGTGGCTGACTGACGTCATCAAGCGCATAGACAAGAGAGCCGCCGGACTCGTCATAGTCTAGCGGCTCTCTTGCGTCTCGACGCTTTCCGAAGCATCCTAGTTCTCCGGGTCTTCCTCGTCCAGTAGGAACTCGCCGTCATCGGGGTCCTGCCCATGGTCGTCACCGTCATCACTGCCTGCAGCCATCAGGTCGTCCATGACGCCACCATAATCATTCCACTCGTCTTCTGGTCTGCCTGACTGCTCGCTGCTCGCTCCCTTCAAGTCGGGGTGACCTAGCTTCACTGCTTCCTCGTAGCCTAGAGAACCAGGCATCGGGCCACTGGGCGCAGCGTTGCGAGCAGCGTCTGCCTGCAGTCTTCCACGCGCATCTGAAGCCATGCCCATCTCCGCGAGCTTAGCAGCGTGCGCTGCTTTCACCTGCGCGTCTTGTTCGTGCAGTTCATCGATGTAGTCATTGTTGTCTACGCCCTGCAGGCTGTTCATCGTCTCGCCAGACTTGATGAGGTCCAGGTTGTCGTCTGCAAGCAAGCCTGAAGGCCCTGACTCTAGTGGCGTGCCATCTGGGTTCAGACCGCGGCGCTCTAGCCAGTCGACGATCCACTCCTGTGGAGCGAAGTAGAACTGGCATCTCTCCTGGTTCGAGTAGACTTTCACGATTCCACGGCCCTTTGGGTAGCCTGGCGTACGTGTAGCGTCGCCGTTCTCGAGGACCATCGAGCTGGCTATCGAGGTCATGTTGCCGCACGCGAGCCGGCAACCGAGATTAGCCTTCGTCTCACCCGGAATCAATTTTGCGTCAGCCCGCTGGGTGGCGATCATCAGGAACACGCCTGCGGCACGCCCTAAGCGAGCCAGTGAGCCTATGATAGCCGACGCTTCTCCTCTCAGCGCTTGCTGCGCTTTAGCCTCGTCAGTGTTGTGAGTGGGCACTAGAGTATGGCCTACTAGGAATTCTGACCGCGGTGAGTCAACTTTCAGGCAGAACAACTGCCCCGCGTCATCAAGTCTATCGATGTCGTCAAGAGTGAACCACTCTTCATCATCCTCAATCTCCAACATGGAGAATAGATATGTCTGCGATCACGCTGAGGAAGAACGAAAAAGTGAGATAGCGGGGTGCTTCACTATTAGGCGAACGTTGATTTTGCGGGGTCTTGAGATCGTAGTATGATAGAATGTTAGCTGCCATCACAAGTCCAAGTCCAAGACGAACAGGGCTAAATACTGCCCATGTGATCATTATGCTATCTGCAAGAATCCGGATTGCAAGAACGATCTCCCTGATCACAAGTCTAAAAGTCAACCCCAAGAAGCCAGCCAACTACTGCAGCCCTAAATGCGTGAATGATCTGCGTTATGCGGGCATGGGCACGAGAAAGACTCGCGCTCTACCTGGTCGCGGTAGACGAGTGTCGTCTAAGAACGCTGTGACGTGCTGTCGAGAACATGCTGTAGCATTGCGCAAGCTATCTGAAGCGCACAAGGAGGCTATGAGTCCTGAACAGGCTAAAGACGAGGGGACCGCCACTAAAGCATGCGCGTTCCCTGACTGCGGCGTCGAATTTGTTCCAAATAGGAAGACAGCTAAGTACTGCAGCAATGATCACTACTCGACTTGCGAGATATGCGGCAAGCAAGTGAAGGTCGAACGCCCTAACCTAGGCAGGCCACCGCGAGCATGCTGCCCGTCTCATGCAGTCATGCTCGGCCACATTCCGGAGTCTAAGGCTAAGCGCGGGTCTAACTCTATAGACAGATGGGGTACTAAGACGCCATCGCAGTCAGATGAGGTCAAGGAGAAGATCAGGAAGACTTTAGATGCGCACCCAGAGTCAGATCACAGGTTCGGCTCGAAGAACTTCACGGACCAGATCAAAGCTGCCTACGGTGTAGACAACGTGTCGAAACTTGACGAGGCGAAAGACCAGAAGAAGGAGACAGCCTTGTCTCACTACGGTGTAGGGCAACCCATGCAGGCGCCTGAGGCGAAGGCTAAGATCCCGGCTACTCACGCAAGCGTTCTGGCGTCAGCAAGCTGAACGCTGAGTTCGCCGACACCGTGTCTATGCTCGCGCCCGACGTGCAGGTCGTGGTCCCTGGAACGGGCCAGCGGGTAGACTTCGCGTTCACGAGCGCGGATGGTTCAAAGACAGTGCACGCCGACTTGAATCCAACGATCAGCCATGACTCTCTGGTGTCTTACTGGTGCGCTGTCACGGG